>TARA_B100001057_G_scaffold364766_1_pt1 | contig 40173 bp, 39 predicted proteins | sample TARA_B100001057 | Tara Oceans TARA_B100001057 (sample SAMEA2621839) | marine metagenome | biome: marine biome (ENVO:00000447); feature: surface water layer (ENVO:00002042); material: "saline water (ENVO:00002010), including plankton (ENVO:xxxxxxxx)" | depth 5 m | reverse complement strand
ATGGCACATAAGAAAGCAGGCGGATCAAGTAAGAATGGAAGAGATTCCAATTCAAAGAGACTAGGAGTTAAAAGATTCGGAGGAGAAATTGTAAAAGCTGGTGAAATTCTTATTCGTCAGCGAGGCACTAACACTCATCCAGGTCTAAATGTTGGTATAGGCAAAGATGATACTTTATTTGCCAAAGCTCACGGTATGGTTCAATTTACTTATAAGGGACCAAAAAAAAGAAAAACAGCAAACGTTATTCCGCAATAACAAAATCAAATGAACTTCATTGATGAAGCCTATCTTGAGATCAGGGCAGGGAATGGTGGTTCTGGTGCATCAAGTTTCAGAAGAGAAAAATATATACCATTTGGCGGTCCCGATGGTGGAGACGGAGGAAAAGGCGGAGATATATTTTTTAAAGTAAATTCAAATTCAAACACATTAGTTGACTTTCAAAATAGAAAAATTTTTGAGGCAAATAATGGTCAAAGAGGATCCGGAAAAAATAAAACAGGTTCTGCGGGGGATGATTTAGTTATTGATGTTCCAAAAGGAACAGTGGTTTATGACGATTCTACTAATGAAGAGTTGATTGATTGCACTGAGGAAAATCATGCATATTTAATAGCAAAAGGAGGAGAAGGAGGTCTAGGTAATGCAAGATATAAATCATCAACCAATAGAGCGCCAAGAAAATGTACTCCCGGCTTTAAAGGAGAAACAAGGTCACTAAGATTGGAATTAAAGTCCTTAGCTGATGTTGGATTAGTTGGATTTCCAAATGCTGGTAAATCAACTTTTTTAAATTTTGTTTCATCTGCAAAACCCAAAATTGGGAATTATCCTTTCACAACCTTAAGACCGAATTTGGGCACAATTAAAGGAAGCGATTCAAGTTATGTTATTGCAGACATACCTGGACTCATCGAAGGTGCGTCTGAAGGAGCAGGTTTGGGCATAAAGTTTTTAAAACATATATCAAGAACAGGTCTTTTACTTTTATTCATTGATTTATATTCAACTGAAAATATATCACCAATTGATCAAATAAATCTGCTTAAAAAAGAACTAGATGCCTATAAAGATAATCTTACTCAGAAAGTTTCTTGGATCGTTTGTAATAAGATTGATCTGATCAATAAAGAAGATAAGGATCAAATTATTAATGAAATTGTAAAGCAATGTAAGATCGAAAATAAAGATATATTCATGATTTCATCTGCAACAGGTGATGGAATAAAAGTTTTGATGAAAAGACTAGAGACAGAAATTACTGAATCTTAGTTAATATTTTTTATGGCTTTAGATAACCTACTTTTAGTTCTAGCAGCAGCATTTTTGTGTATAACTTTTTTAGAAGCTGAGGAATCAAGAACTTTCTCTGCAGTCTTCAGTAACTCTTTGGCTTTAGTTACATCCTTTTCATCGATACTAGCTCTCACTGCTTTAACAGCAGTTCTTACCATTGATCTTTGAGCATGCCTAAGTTTGTATGTCTCAGCATTTTGTTTTGCTCTTTTTATTGCTTGTTTTGAATTTGCCATAACCAGGTGCGTAGTTTAAATATCCTTAATGGTAAAGTCCATAATAAATAGTATTTAATTCAAATAAAAAAAAGGCAGCCTTAAGCTGCCTTTTTTGAATAACAATCGTTATCTTGAGAATTTAACACCCATGTAAAGCATTTTCCCTCTAATATCATGATGTTTTGGATCATAAGAGAAATTTGCGTCATCATAGACAAGAGGTGGTTCTTCATCTGTTACGTTATTTAAACCAACAGTAAATTGAAGATTACCATCATTCATATCCATATTGTATGAGTATTTAAGATCTAAAGTATTAAACTCATCGATTTTAGAGGTAAACCCTCTTGCAGAAGCAACAGGACCTAAGCCAGCAGAAAAAGGCCTATCAGTCTCATAATCAGAAATCATTCTATAAAATGCTTTAAGAGAATGATCGCCGTTTACTAATTCTAGAGATAGAAGTGATTTAGTCTCAGGCATCGACCTTGCAAAATTATCCCAATTAAATTGACCAACAACATCTTTCATACCTCCAGAACCATTAGGTATTTCATATTTACTAATACGCGCATTTTTAAAACCAAGTGTTAAATCGCCCATTGAAGTAGATATTTCATATGTACCTTCAATATCCAATCCACTTGCCTTAACATTTTGTGCATTAAAATATTTTGTAGTCAGTCCAACAATTACCCCACCAGCACCTCTGACAACATCAGAAGAGGTTGGATCTGAGATTAATTTTCCTTGAGCATTTTCTTTTGTAATAACGTCATCGTAATCAACCATCCAATAGTCAACTGTTAATGAAGATTGATCATTAGGCGTCCATATTGCACCAAGGTTTATATTATTAGATTCTTCAGGCGTTAAATCAGGATTACTTTTTACAGCAACTCTAACAAATTGAGTACCGCCTACAGGAGCACCATTTGTGTCAAAATCTTGAAGAGCTTCTAGTGCAACTAGATCTGAATATATTTGAACGAGAGAAGGTTCTCTAAATGATGTACTGTATGAACCTCTTAGCACTAGATTATCAGTAGCTTGATATCTAGCTGAGATTTTAGGATTTACACTATCTTCAGAATCAAGATTTTCATATCTCAATGCGCCCTTGACTTGAAGCTTTTCATTTACATCCTTAGAAGCTTCAACAAACATAGCATATGATTTTCTACTATCATCATTTTCTCTTCCTCCTCCAAGGAAAATTAAATCAGATTGTTGGGATATACTTCCATCTGCAGCAAATTCTGCGACAGATTCAGCATTTCTTGTAATTTTGTATGCTTCATTTTTGAACTGAAAACCAGATGCAATATCAATATCATTAACATTTCCAGTTAGGATGAAATCAATTGCTGTAAGGTCTGCTTCAACATTTCTTTCTTCACCAGAAGAAATATAATCCACTAATTCTTGAGAATTCGCTGTTGGATCAAATAGATTCCATGATCCAGGTGCATCGCCAGCACCAAGAATAGCATTTCTAAATCTTGATGTGCTAGTGTCAGGCTGGAAGATGTAACTACTACTGGAACTTTTTGTTATGTGAAAGTCCCAATCAAAACCATTTTCTAGAACTCCATTTAATCCAAATGAAATCCTGTCATTCTTGTGATTTCTTGGCGCAATTGGTGAATCATATGTGGATCCCAAAGCTCTTCCTCTGAATAAAACAGGATATGAAAATGGACTTCCACCAACACCTGGCATCACTATATTTGGAAGGGTTAAATATGACAATGCTGGATAGGATGGTGATTGAGGATTGTCATTAACTTTTACATTTGACTTCATATAATCAATTTCCATTCCCATACCATTATCTAATGTTGTTGTGAAAGATCCGTACATATTTGAGTGATCTTCATCATTAATGAAATTAAATCTGTCCCCGTAATAAAAACCGCAAATCGTTCCAGCAGATTGACCGATATTATTTGTACCTTGTGGTAATAAAACACCTTTATTTGCTACACAATTTGCATCAGGTACGTATTCTAGTATTCCATATGTACCAGCATATGGCCCACTCGCCACACTGGTAACGTATGCACTTGGTGGGATTGCACCAGTGCCTGTAAGGGGTCCCGGAGGATATATTAAAAAACTATTTCCAAATGCACTAATTGCTAATTGTGACCATGCTGATAGGTCTCCATCTGTTCCTCTTAATGGAGATCTATTTAGTTTGCTGTATGCAAAAACAAGATTATTTCCATTATTTTCATTACCAACTATGAAGCTGATTCGATCATCTGCTTGGCTACCAACATCAGTTTTTTGTTGGCTAACATTCACTTCCATTCCAGTAAAATCTCTTCTGAGAATGTAGTTTGCAACACCAGCAACTGCATCGGAACCATATATTGATGCAGCTCCTTCTTTTAACACTTCAACTCTCTCAATCGCAATAACAGGAATACTATTAGTATCAACAAATACACTTCCGTCATTTGCTTGCGATGCTGCTACTGTATTTCTTCTGCTATCAATTAAAACAAGAGTTGAAGAGAGTCCTAACCCTCTTAAATTCACATTTGATGTTCCTTGTATTGATCCAGAGGTAAAGGAATCAGCATTGTTTTCTGATCCAGAATCTACTGTTAAATAAGCTGTAATATCTGCAACTGTTGTTGCCCCAAGGTCTTCGATTGTATCTCTTGAAACAATGTCAACCGGTGATGCTCCATTAGTAGCACTTCCTTTAATGTATGAACCAGTAACTACAACTTCCTCAACAGACTTTTCATCGTCTTGAGCGATGATGTTTACTGCATTAAATATAAGAAAAATTGAAAGACACCGGACAAAATAATTTTTAAAGTTTTTCATTAATTACTCCCTAAAAGTATAAATTATTAAATGACCCTGAGAACATATTACTATTAATTTTGAAAATTTGAAAATGATTTAGATTGGTGGAGGCGGCGGGAATTGAACCCGCGTCCGTCAATCCTTCAGCCTAACTTCTACATGCATAGCTCATTCTATTATTTTTAACTTACATTACCCGAAGAGCAGGGCATGGAAGCTAGCTTGATTAGTTTTCACCAAACTATATCCAAGCAATATAGCCTGGCAAGACTATGTGTTTATCCGATGCTTCAAACCATAGTCAATTTTTGCATCGGCTAGCATTAAGCTGCTAAAGCGTAGTTGTCGTTATTTGCAACTATTTTTTTATAGTATGTTTTACAAGAGTTACTATAATCTTGGCATGCGCTTCGGAGTCCAGTAGAAACGTCGAACCCTATTCGCCCCCAACGGGTTAAAGATTATACATTAATAATACTTTCAAGCTTTAGATTTAGATTATTTGTTCTTATTTTTAAGAATTCTTGCTTGATCTCTTTGCCAATCTCTTTTTTTGATATCTTCCCTTTGATCTCGTTGTTTTTTACCAGCACCAAGTGCAATTTCACATTTTACATTGTTATTTTTCCAATATAATTTTGTTAAAACACATGTAAGGCCTTTTTCACCTTTGAGCTTTTGTATTTTTAGAATTTCTTTTTTGTGAAGCAGAAGTTTTCTTGACCTTGTAATATCAATATCTTCATTAATTAAAGATGCAGGACAATCAATTTTAGCTCCTATAAGCCAGGCTTCATTTTTTTTAATGTTTACATATGAGTTTTTAACATCTAATTTATTATTTCTGAGTGATTTTACTTCCCAACCCTCTAAAACAATACCAGCTTCAAATGATTCACTGAGCTTATAATTTCTCGAAGCATTTTTATTTTTTACAATTAATGCAGGTTTTTCATTAGACATACTTTATTATGTATTGTGAGTATTGAGATGCAATAAATTTTTGGACATAAATTGAACATTACAAACATAAAATCAACATATGGTTATATTGGATTTATTCCTTTTGCAATCTTTTCTTTAATTCCTTGGATTATAGATGGCGACCTTGGAAAAATATCAATACAATTCCAATTAGCATATGGCTCATTAATAATTACGTTTTTAGGTGGCTTTGCATGGGGTTGGAGTGATGATGAAAAAAATCAACCTCTTAATCTATCAATTGGTATTGGATTTAGTTTGCTTGGTTGCACAATGTTATTACTAACTTATTTTGAATATATTTTTATTGGATTAATGTTATCAATAATTAGTTTTTACGCATTTTATGTTTTTGAAAGTTCTTCAAATAACTTTCAACATAAAGACGTGGACTATCAAAAATTCAGAAAAATATTAACTTTACTTGTTTGTATAAGTTTTCTAATATCTTCTGGGTATTGGATAAATCCATACAGTAGCCCATACTTATAAAATTATGCAAAAAACACTTAAATCACACGGAACCTGGATAGGAAAATGGACATTTGTACTTGCCGCAACAGGATCAGCAGTTGGATTGGGAAATATTTGGGGATTTCCATATAAAGCAGGTACAGAAGGAGGAGCAGCTTTTGTTCTAATATATTTACTATGTATTATCATTATTGGTATTCCTATAATGATTAGTGAAATTCTTATTGGGAGACGCTCAGGAAATAGTCCAATTAACTCTATGAAGAAATCTGCAATAGATTCCAATAGATCTTCTTCATGGCAACTGGTTGGATGGATAGGAATTTCAGCAGGTGTCTTAATATTATCTTTTTATAGCGTAATTGCTGGAATCTGCTTGAATTACATTTTTATAGCTGCAAGTTCAAGTGGCGAAATTTCCGCATCGGAGCAATTTGCTAGCGTTATACAGTCTCCAATAAGCTTGATGATATGGCATACGGTTTTTATGTTTTTGACATTTTTGATTGTTTCAGCAGGCGTAAAAGATGGCATAGGAAGAATGGTTAAGATTCTTATGCCAATGCTAGGACTACTATTAATTTTTATGGTCTTATATGGAATTGTGAAAGGAGATTTTTCAAAGGCTTTGTTATTTCTTTTCACTCCTGATTTTTCAAATATTGGAACAAATACTTTCTTGAGTGCCATGGGACAAGCTTTTTTTAGTCTAAGTTTAGGAATGGGTTCAATTATGGCTTATGGAGCGTATATGCCAAAAGATCAAGAAATAGTTTCAACATCTTTTAGCGTAGGATCTCTTGATACTTTAGTTGCAATAATGGCTGGATTAGCAATTTTTCCAATAATTTTTGCATTTAACCTTGAGCCTGGAAGTGGACCAGGTTTAGTTTTTATTTCATTGCTATCTGCATTTAATCAGATGGAATTTGGTCAATTAATTGGTGCAATTTTTTTCATCTTGTTATCAGTTGCCGCTCTGAGCTCTTCAATATCTATTTTAGAACCTGGAGTAGCTTTTATATCTGAAGAAAGAATTGCTTCAAGAACATCCTCTGCTTTAATCATATCTTTCTTATGCTGGGTTGTTGGCATTGGAACAGTATTCAGTTTCAATATTTGGTCAGATTATTACCCTTTACCTGATAAGAACTTTCAAGAAACTATTGAATTGATTTCTGTTCAAATCTTGCAGCCACTTGGCGGAATGCTTATTGCAATATTTGTTGGGTGGTTTATGAATGAATCCATTATTAAAAGCGAATTAGGAGATTTAAATCCTGTCTTTTACAAACTTTGGAGATTTTTTATTAGGTATATTGCTCCATCAAGCGTTGCATTTATATTTATATCTCAACTTTTATAAATTGAACAAAGTAAGTATCTCAAAATTTATTGAAGCTGATAAAGATTTCTTGTATGAAGAGATCTCATCTTTTAAAAACTATCAAGAATTTATTCCAGGATGTTCAAAGTCAGAGTTAATTGAAAAAAATAAAGATTTCGAAATTGGAGTTTTACAGTTCATTTTTCTAAAAAAGGATTATTCCATAAAATCAAAAAATATTTTATTGGACTCCGAAATTCACATAGAACAATTAGAGGGGCCTTTCAATTATTTTCTCGGAAAATGGAGGTTTTATCAAAAAGATGACGATATAACTAAAGTATCATTTGAAGGCGAGTTTGAATTACCTTTTATTCTCGAAGCTATAGTAAATAAAAAAGTTATTGAGTTATTCTCAGAAAATATGCTGCATGCATTCATTAATTATATTAATAATAAAAGCTAATTAGTTTTTATATTCTCTTCTATTATCCAACTTTCAACCAGATCATTGTCATTAAAAATAATAATTAATTTTTTTTCATCTAGTGTTTCAGTTCCAACTTGAATGGAATAGTAATAATCCCATCTATTAGAGTGAAAAGGATCTTTTAAAAGCGCCGTGCCAAAAATAAACTGTACCTGATCCTTGGTTAAACCTTCTTCCAATTTTTCTATATCATCTTTTTCAATAATATTTCCTTGAAGGATTGGAACTTTATAAGGCGCTATAGAAGAACAAGCGGATATAAATACCACTAAGATACTAATAATTATGAATTTTTGTGTGAAAGATTTATTGGCTTGTAACATATGTGAAATTAATTATACTTCTTAATGTTTTGTCTGTCGTTAAAGAAATAATTGAATAAACATATATAATAAATCATATGAATAAACAAAATAAGGAATTACAAAAAGCTGGACTTAAAGCAACTCTTCCACGAATCAAAATAATGGAAATCCTAGAATCTACTGCGATTCAAGAGGAAGCACATTTTAGCGCTGAAGATATTTATAAAGAACTTCTCAATAACGGAGAAAATATAGGCCTGGCATCTGTTTATAGAGTTTTAACTCAATTTGAATCCGCAGGTATGGTTAAAAAACATCATTTCGAAGGAAGTCATGCCGTATACGAAGTTATAGAAGAAAATCATGAGCATATGGTTGATGTTGATACTGGAAAAGTTCTTGAGTTCCAAGACTCAGAAATAATAAATAGATTAAACGCCATTGCGAATGATTCAGGATATCAATTAGTAGATCATAATCTTGTTTTGCACGTCAAAAAAATAGAAACATAACAAACACTTGAAGTGAATATTTAAGTCCCAATATATAGGAAAGGGATTTAAATATGGTTAAAGAAGAAGATTCAAAGAAAGTAGAAAACAGTTTTGATGATGTTGAAGTCAATCATGAAAGTGATGACATAGAAAATAATTCTAGTCAGGACAATGATTTAGCTGATGACGAAGTAGAACAAACATCAGCAGAGAATTTTTCTGAAGAAAACCTTGGCACGCCGACTTACGAGGAACTATTTGACAGAAATAAAGAGCTTGAGGATTTATTACTTCGATCTAATGCTAATCTTGATAATGCTCTCAAAAGAACAATAACTGAAATCGAAAAAGCACATAAGTTTGGAATTGAAAGACTTGTTCAAGAATTGCTGCCAATAATTGATAATCTTGAGAATGCTTTATCTAATTTTTCTGAAAACTCAACAGATGAGGACAGGGAAGGCATCGAATTAACCTTAAAATCTTTTGAAAAAGCACTTGATAAATTTGGAATGGTACCTATTTATCCGGTTAATGAGGAATTTAATCCTGAAAAGCATGAAGCTGTTTCAATGGAAAAAGACAGTGAAAAAAAAGATGGCTTCGTTGGTAATGTTTTCCAAAGAGGTTGGGAGCTGCATACAAGAGTTTTAAGACCAGCAAGAGTTACAGTGATTAAAAATTAGAGGAATAAATTATGTCAAAAATTATAGGAATTGATTTAGGAACAACAAACAGCTGTGTTGCTGTTGTTGAAGGCCAACAACAAAAAGTTATTGAGAATGTTGAGGGGGCAAGAACAACTCCTTCAGTAATTGCATATACAGATAATGATGAAGTTCTTGTTGGGCTTCCGGCAAAAAGGCAAGCAGTTACTAATCCAGAGAACACGCTCTACGCTATAAAAAGACTCATTGGAAGAACCTTTGATGATGAAGTCGTAAGCAAAGATGCTGATATGGTTCCTTACAAAATTGTAAAGGCTGATAATGGTGATGCATGGGTAGAGGCATCTAAAAAGAAGTTAGCCCCACCACAAGTTGCCGCTGAAATCTTAAAAAAGATGAAAAAAACAGCTGAAGACTATCTAGGTCACGAAGTGAAAGAAGCAGTAATAACTGTTCCTGCCTATTTTAATGATTCACAACGTCAAGCAACAAAAGATGCTGGAAAAATAGCTGGTCTAGATGTTAAAAGAATTATTAATGAGCCAACTGCAGCAGCTTTAGCTTATGGACTTGATAAAGGTAAGGGAGACTCAACTGTCGCGGTTTATGATCTTGGAGGAGGAACTTTTGACATTTCAATTATTGAAATATCAGATGTTGATGGAGAGCATCAATTTGAGGTTTTATCTACAAATGGCGATACTTTTCTTGGTGGTGAGGATTTTGATTTAAGATTGATTGATTATTTTGTAGAAAAATTTAAAGAGGAATCTGGTTTCGATCTTAAAAGTGATCCATTAGCATTACAACGTTTAAAAGAAGCTGCTGAAAAAGCAAAAATCGAGCTATCTTCATCGGAGCAGACAGAAGTTAACTTACCATACATAACGGCAGACAGTTCTGGCCCAAAACATTTTGTTCACAAAATAACTAGAGCCAAATTAGAGTCTTTGGTCGAAGATCTGGTTGATAAAAGTTTAGAACCGCTCAAGTTAGCTTTAAAAGATGCAAAAATTTCTAAAGGCGACATCAATGAGATTCTTCTAGTAGGCGGACAGACAAGGATGCCTCTTGTTCAGAAAAAAGTTGCTGAATTTTTTGGAAAGGATCCGAGAAAAGATTTAAATCCTGATGAGGCTGTAGCAGTTGGTGCAGCTATACAAGGTTCTGTTTTATCAGGAGATACCACAGATGTTCTTTTATTGGATGTCACGCCTCTTACTCTAGGAATCGAGACTCTTGGAGGAGTTGCAACACCACTTATTGAAAAAAATACAACAATACCTACGCAAAAATCTCAAGTTTTTTCAACTGCTGAAGATAACCAAACTGCTGTAACAGTTCATGTATTGCAAGGCGAAAGAACGCAAGCAACTCAAAACAAATCTTTAGGACAGTTTAATCTAACTGACTTACCTCCTGCCTCAAGGGGAGTCCCTCAGATTGAGGTTTCTTTTGACTTAGATGCAAATGGTATTTTGAATGTATCTGCCAAAGATAAAAATACAGGAAAAGAACAATCAATCGTAATTAAAGCTTCAAGCGGTCTTTCAGATGATGATATCGAGAAAATGGTTAAAGATGCTGAAGCAAATGCAGAGGACGATAAGAAATTTGAAGAGCTTGTAAAAACAAAAAATAATGCTGATATGCTTGTGCATGCAACTAGAAAAACTATTGAAGAGTCAAAAGACAAACTCGACGATGAAGAAGTTGAAAAGGTTGAAGACGCTGTAAAGTCCCTTGAAGAATCAATTTCATCTGAAGATATCGAGGCAATAGAGTCCGCAACAAAAAACTTGAATGATGTTCTGACTCCTCTTACTCAAAAGCTGTATAAACAAGAAAATACTGATGCTCCAGCTGACTCTAGTTCTGATTCAGAATCAAATAATGATTCAGACAATACCGTTGATGCTGAATTTGAAGAAGTGAAAGAAGAAGATAAATAAATCAAGCAATGTCAAAGAGAGACTATTACGATACTTTAGACGTCTCTCGGGATTCATCTTCCAGTGATTTAAAAAAGGCTTTCAAAAAGAAAGCAATGAAATATCATCCTGATAGAAATCCTGATGATCCAGCAGCCGCAGAAAAATTTAAAGAAGCCGCTGAAGCATATGAGGTTTTATCAGATCCTCAAAAGAAATCGGCATACGATCAGTTTGGACATTCTGGCGTTGAAGGTATGGGTGGAGGAGGCCCCAACATTAATGATATTAATATAAATGATATTTTCGGCGATATTTTTGGTGACGTTTTTGGAACAAGATCACAATCAAGAAGACAAAGAAGAGGATCTGACCTACAGTACAACCTAGAACTTAGTCTTAAAGATGCTGTTCTAGGCATTCAAAAGAAAATTAAAATACCCACCCACAACCAATGTAGTGACTGTAATGGATCTGGTGCAGAAAAGGGATCACAACCAGTTACATGCTCAAATTGTGGTGGTTCCGGTCAAGTAAGAATTCAACAAGGCTTTTTTTCTGTTCAGCAAACATGCTCATCCTGCTCTGGGAATGGCCAAGTCATAAAAAACTTATGTAAAAAATGTAGAGGAGCTGGAGCACTAAAGGATACAAAGACATTATCTGTGAACATACCTGCCGGAGTCGATAATGGAGACAAAGTTAGGCTGTCTGGGGAAGGTGAGTGGATGAAAGGTGGTCAATCAGGAGATCTTTATGTTGCAATCAGAGTTATTGAGCATCCTATTTTTGAGAGAGATGGTAGAGATTTATATATTGAAGCACCAATACCATTTGATGTAGCTGTAATTGGGGGATCAATTAAAATCCCTACTCTTGAAAATAATATTTCGTTAAAAATACCTTCAAATACTCAAACAGGAAAAGTTTTTAGAATAAAAGGAAAAGGAGCATCTGTTGTAAGAAATTCAAGAAGGGGCGATATTTTATGCAGGATAGTTGTGGAGACTCCTTCAAATTTAGATAAAAATCAAACTAAATTATTAAATAGTTTCAAAGATTCATTAAATAGTGAAAATAATTATCCTGGTACAAGCACTTTTACTAAAGTTATTTCAAAATTTAAGGAATAATGTGATTAAGTTGTATGTAAATGGTTTATCTGGAAAGATGGGACAATCAATTAATAGAGTTGTTCAAAAAAGTGAAGCATACAAAATTATAAATCATTTGGATATTTCCATTGCCGATGCTTATATTGATTTTTCGTCTCCAAAAAGTTGCTTAGAGATGTTAGAAAAATGCATAAAATATAAGATACCAGCAATTATTGGAACGACCGGATTTAGCCTTGATGAAATTTTAGTCATTAGGCGCCATTCAAATAAAATCCCAATTTTAATGAAATCAAATTTTTCAAAGGGCATTGGTTGTCTAATGAATCAAATTAAAGAACATTTATCTAGTAGTCATGAATTTTGTAAGTGTGTTATCAAGGAGATTCATCATAATGAAAAAGTTGACTTTCCATCCGGAACAGCTCTGGAACTTAAAAAATTTATTCTTCTCAATGACAAGAAAAATCTCATAAATTCAATTAAATTAGTTTCTGAGAGAGTTGATAATGAATTTGGAACACACGAGGTTGATTTTATTTCAAGGATAAACTCTTTTAAGTTTAAGCATAACGCACTCTCAAGATCAATATATGCGTCGGGAGCTTTAGATGCTGCATCAAATATATCTTTTTATAACAAGGGCTTGCATGGCTTCCAGGCAAATTCAGCTAAAACAAAAAATATCTTTTAAAAATTAGATAATTTCTATAAAATACACAGACTTTAAATACGACGATTCAGAATTTATTAGGATTAGGGTGCTTTTTTAAGTCAATCTTATGTTGAATCTGAGAACAACCCTACAGGAGAGATAAAATTGAGTATTGTATCAATAAAAGACCTGCTTCAAGCAGGCGTTCATTTCGGTCATCAACAAAGGTTCTGGAATCCAAAAATGGAACAGTACATTTTTGATACTAGAAAACAAATAAGTATTATTAACCTTGAATTGACACAAGAGCACTTAAGTGCAGCCGCATCAAAGGTTGAAGATATTTGCTCCAAAGGAAATAAAATACTATTTGTTGGCACTAAAAGATCTGCAAGTAAAACAATTAGAGAGGAAGCTTCAAAAATAGGTCTGCCTTACGTTGATAAAAGATGGCTTGGAGGAACATTAACCAACTGGAAAACTATTAGAGGTTCTATTAGAAGATTAATAGATATTGAAGAAATGATTTCATCTGGAAGAATTGATAAATTAATAAAAAAGGAAGCAGTGGAAATCCAGAAAGAATATACAAAGTTACAAGCGAGCGTTGGTGGCATAAAAGACATGAAAGGCTTGCCTGATGCTATATATGTGATTGATGTAAAGTATGAAAAAATTGCTGTATTAGAAGCTAAAAAAATGGGAATTCCTGTCATTGCTCTTGTAGACACGAATTCTGATCCAGACGGAATTGATTTAGTAATACCTGGCAATGATGATGCCATTAGATCAATAAGACTGGTAACAAAAGTTATATCAGATGCTTGCTTAAGTGGAATAGAATCATCAAAGGGCTTTTCAGCTAAATCAGATACACCAATAATACAGAAAGTTAAAAAAGATTCAGAAGATAAAATTACTGATAATTTGGACTCAGAAGAAAAACTTGAAAATGATAAGAATGACGAATCGCCAGATGAGAATTCAATGACTCAAGACGATTCAACAGCTGAAAATGACCGAGTTATGGAAGACTCAGATCCAGAGGACACAAACGAAGTTGATTCAAAAGATACGGAGTCATAATTATGGAAATAAAAGCATCTCAAGTAAAAGAATTAAGAGACATGACAGGTGTTGCAATGATGGATTGCAAAAAAGCATTGGTAGAATGTGATGGAGATATTGAAAAAGCACTTGATTTATTGAGGTCTAACAGCGCTTTAAAAGCTGAAAAAAAATCATCAAGAGTTGCCGCTGATGGAATATTGGTAACATGTGTTACAAATACACATTCAACAATAGTCGAGATCAATTCAGAAACGGATTTTGCGGCAAAAGATTCAAATTTCCTATCATTTGCAAATGAAGTAAAAGATTTTATTTCTAACAATAAGGTCTCTGAAATTGATTTCATTAATAATTCAGATATTGAGGATTCAAGAAAAGCGCTTGTTCAAACAATTGGTGAGAATATTCAGATACGAAGAGTTAGCACAATTGAATTTGAGGCAGGAACAAATGTAGGCTTGTATTTACATTCAGATTCTAAATTAGGGGCAATGGTAACTCTGCAAGGAGGAAACAATGAAATAGCAAAAGATGTAGCGATGCATGTAGCAGCTTTTAATCCATTATGTTTATCGGAAGAAGATTTAGATGAAGAAACATTAAATCGAGAAAAAGCAATTTATGAAAATCAAGCCAATGATTCTGGAAAACCTAAAGAAATTATGGAAAAAATGGTTGAGGGAAAGCTCAAGAGGTATTTATCTGAGGTTTCATTATTGTCTCAAGATTTTGTAAAAGATTCTGAAGTTACTGTTTCTGAATACCTTGCTACTGCTTCAGCAAATGTTGTTTCTTTTGAAAGATTAAAGGTTGGTGAAGGTATTGAGGTTGAAACTAAGGATTTTGCTGAAGAAGTTGCCGATCAACTAAAATAATATGTCAGATAAACTATATAAAAGAATTCTCTTAAAATTTAGTGGAGAATCTGTTGCTGGCAATGATGAGCATGGCATAGATCCAAAAATACTTGATGGTATGGCAAGTTCTGTTAAATCCTGTAAAGATCTTGGAACAGAGATTGGTATTGTAATTGGCGGTGGAAATTTATTTAGAGGAGAAAAACTAAATAAAGCTGGCATGGACAGAGTAGCTGGCGATCATATGGGAATGCTAGCTACTGTTATGAATGGAATTGCATTAAGAGATGCTTTAGAGAGAGCAGGAATCAAGACAAGAGTAATGTCAGCAATCTCAATGTCAGGAATAGTTGAGCATTACGATAGAAGATTAGCAATTCAACTCCTAAGCGACGGCTTCGTAGTTATTTTTACTGCTGGAACTGGAAATCCTTTTTTCACAACTGATACTGCGGGATGTTTAAGAGCGATAGAAACAGAATCTGAACTTATGTTAAAAGCAACAAGAGTAGATGGTGTTTACGATTCAGATCCTGAAATAAATAATGATGCTACATTTTTTGAAGAGTTAACGTTTGATGAAGCCATTTCTAAAAATCTTAAAGTTATGGATGCAACAGCACTAACTCTTGCCAGAGATCATAAGCTTCCAATAAAAGTATTTAATGTAAACAAACATGATGCACTTAAAAACATTATATGCGGTGAAAAAATAGGTACACTAATAAATTAATATGGAAAATATACAAAAAGAAGTATCTGAAAAAATGGAGAAATCTATTTCAGCTCTTAAAAATGCTTTTAACAAAATAAGAACTGGTAGAGCTAACCCAGCTATTCTCGATGATATAAAAGTTGATTACTATGGAAATCTTACACCCATCAATCAAACTTCAAATATCACAGTAGAAGAGGGACGATCATTGGTAATTTCTCCTTGGGATAAAAACTTAATACCTGAGATTGAAAAAGCTATTTCAAGCTCAGATCTTGGAATAAATCCAAGTACTAACTCTGATTTAATAAGAGTAACTATGCCTTCTCTTACAGAGGAAACAAGACAAAATTATATTAAACAAGCAAGATCAGAAGCTGAAAATTCTAGAGTATCGATCAGAAATATTAGACGTGATGCAAATCAAGCTGCTAAAGATAAACAACAATCTTCTGAAATTTCAGAAGATGATCTTAGAAGAATAGAAGATCTTATACAAAAAGAGACAGATCAATTTATATCAATAATAGATTCTGAACTTAAAAATAAAGAATCAGATCTTTTAGAAATATAGAAAGCCATAATGGCTAAAAAAGTAATCAAGAGCAGTCATCCAAAAAATGTTGGAATTATAATGGATGGCAATGGAAGGTGGGCCCTTAAAAATTCATTTCAGATTAGTGAAGGTCATAAAAAAGGAGTTCAAATCGTTCGCCAAATTGTTGAAGAGTCTGTAGAACAAAATATTTCATCCCTTACTTTATATGCTTTCAGCTCAGAAAATTGGCAAAGACCCAAAACTGAGGTAAATGCAATAAAAAAACTTATTATAGATGCAATTAATGAACAATTAGACGAGCTTAAGGAGCAACATGTTATGGTGAGGTTCTTTGGTCATGTTGAGGATTTTGGAAAGAAAGTTTTGCAAAAAATTGAGCATGCTGAAGCTGAAACTAAAAGATCAGATCAAAAATTAAAATTAAATATTGCTCTAAGTTATGGTGGTCAACAAGACATACTTGATATTGTTAAACAAGTAAGTAAAAAAGTTTCTGAAAAGAAGATCAATATTGATGAAATAAATCATAAAATTATCAATCAACATTCATGCGCTCCTGTTGATAAGATTGATCTTTTAATAAGAACAGGAGGAGATAAAAGAATAAGTAATTTTTTACTTTATCAGATTGCTTATGCTGAAATAATTTTTGTTGAGAGATTATGGCCCGACTTTTCTAAAAAAGATTATTTAGATTGTCTTTTAGAATTTGGTAATGCGAGTAGAAGATTTGGAAAAAGAATATAAAACCAATCTCATTAAAAGATTTATTACTTCATTTGTAATTATTATTCCTGTAGTGGCAATTATGCTAAATGAAAATTTCTGGATTTTTTCTACAATAATTTTTTTAATTTGTTCTGTAGGCTTTTATGAATGGAATCAAAACATGTTTGGTTCAAATATGATGGGCTTATTCATTTTATCTGTATTTGGAATGTCTTCAGTTTATTTTGTTGGTCAAGAACTTTATCAGGAAATATCAGCTTATACATTCTTTTTAATCATAATTTTAAATACAGCAATTTTTGACACATTTGCTTTTATAGTTGGTTCTTTATTTGGTAAAAACTATATTGCTAAAACAATAAGCCCAAAAAAGACTTTTGAAGGATTATTAGGTGGCTTGTTAGGAAGTATTTTATTTTTTTTACTTATTTCAAATTATTATGATTTAGGTTACGTGAATTTAATAATATTTATTCTTGCTTGTTTTTTTGCTTTTTTTGGAGATCTTTTAATAAGTTACTTCAAAAGAAAAAAAGGAATAAAAGATACTGGATCAATATTGCCCGGCCATGGCGGAATATTAGATAGACTCGATTCCCATCTTCTAGCTACTCCAATAAGTATCTTACTTTTTTTGCTAATCTCATGAATATTCTTTTATTAGGAGCAACAGGAAGCATAGGGAAAAGTGTTCTCAGCGTTATTGATCAGAACAAGGAAGATCTAAACTTATATGGCATTGCAATAAACAAGAATATAGATAGCTGTAGACAAATAATAGAAGACTTTTCTCCATCTTTTGTATATATAGAAAACAAAGATATTTTTGGAAAACAAGAAAAATTACATGGATCAACTTTCCTTAACGGAGACGATTCTCTAAGAGAGCTTGTACAAGACAAAAATATAGATATTATTGTATCTGCTATTTCAGGATTTGCAGGCTTAAAAGCAACTTACTATGCTGCATCTTCAGGAAAAAAAATTCTATTAGCAAACAAAGAGAGTGTTGTTGTAGCAGGAGATTTAATCATTCCTAAAGCTCAATCATTTGAGACTGAAATAGTACCAATCGACAGTGAGCATAATGCAATTTTTCAATGTTTAAAAGGAGAAAAAGGCGTTGCAGATGTTGAGAAGATAACTATTACAGCGTCCGGAGGACCATTTATTAATAAGGATATAAAAGACCTAAAAAAAGTTTCTATAGAAGAAGCTTTAAATCATCCTAACTGGAAAATGGGAAAAAAGATTTCCATCGATTCTGCTACGCTAGTTAATAAATGTTTAGAATTAATTGAGGCTAAATATTTATTCAATTTAGAGGAAAAGTTTTTTGAATTAGTTGTTCATCCCCAGAGTATTATTCATTCAATAGTAACTTTTAATGATGGATCAAGCCTATGTCAATTAAGCAATCCTGATATGCGAGTACCCATAGCAAATGCTTTGTCCAATAATAGAAGACTTCCAATAGATTACAAAAAAATAGATTTTAACAATCTTGAATTAAGTTTCCAAAGCTTCCCAGAAGACAGAAATGAGCTACAAATGATTGCTAGAGAGGTTTGCAACTCTGGAGGCCTTTTAGGTACCGTATTTAATGCATCAAACGAAATTGCAGTTGCTTGTTTTTTAGATGGGCTTATAAATTTTGATAAGATTTATGAAGTAATTTATCGAACTTTTTCTGATAACTTTTTGTCTAATGAAGTAACCATAGATTCAATTTTTGAAGCGGACAAACAAACACGCATTGAGGCAAAGAAGGTGGTAAAATCGATTACTACTAATTAAAAATGACATATTTAATATACATACTAGCTTTTGCTGCATTACTCGGAGTTTTGGTTACTATCCATGAGTTTGGACATTTTATTGTTGCAAGAATTTTTAAGGTCCATGTTCAAAGATTTTCAATAGGAATGGGTCCTGTTTTTTTTAAAAGAAATGATAAGCACGGAACTGAATTCGCATTGTCGGCAATACCCCTAGGTGGATATGTCTCAATGATTACAAATAAGTTGATTGAATTAGAGCCGGAGATTAAAAATCAGCTCAATGACGAGCAAATTAAAAATACTTTTGATTCAAAGCCAAAATGGCAAAGGGCATCAATTATGTTTGCAGGGCCGCTTGCAAACTTTATATTATCCATATTAATTTTTACAGGAATTTTTCTAAGCACACCAGATCCTCAAGTAATACCTGTCATAAAAAGTGTTAATGAAAATTCATTAAACTTTAGCTCACCACAAAAGTTTCAAGACAATGATCAGATTCTTCAGATAAATAATAAGATTGTAAAAGACTCTAAAGATATAAATTTAGAATTATTATCATTTGCTGGATATACAGGTGAAATTGTTTTTAAAATTTTCAGACCTTCAATAGACAATTCAAAAAATATTTTTATAAAAGTTGAAAACTTCTTACCTACATCAGATTCACAAAGCAATCCCGTTGAATTTCTTGGATTAAATTTAGAATATAAAATGCAGCCTTATATTGGTGATATTTTGAGTAATGGGCCCGCTGAGGCTAGCGGCATTAAACCAAATGATAAAATTTTATCTATAGGCAATAGAAAAATTGAATATGCAGAAGATATAAGAAAACTAGTTTCAGGAAATCCTAATAAAGATTTAGAATTTAAAATAATAAGAGGTGAAGAGACTTTATATTTACCTGTAAACATTGGATCTCAAACAAGGGATGGCAAAGAATTTGGTATCTTAGGAGTATCATTTGGTACCTCTAGAAGCTTTGTTGAATCTTTTAATAAGGGTTTATTTGAAACATATAACCTTAGTCTAAAAACTTTACAATTTATCGGTAAGATGATCACCGGTAATATGGGAACACAAAATCTTAGTGGCCCAATAGGTATTGCGCAAATGGCCGGAAATACTGCTCAAGCTGGATTTTTACCATTTATGTATTTAATGGCTTTGCTAAGTATAAGTTTAGCAGTATTAAATTTATTACCAATTCCAGTCTTAGATGGAGGTCAATTGACTCTTTTAGGTATTGAAGCAATAAGAGGAAAACCTTTGCCCGAAAAAGCAGAAAATATTATTTATACTGGTGGCGCAGTTTTAGTTGGAATGCTAATGATTTTTGCTATTTTTAATGATATTTCAAGATTTCTATAAGCATGATTAAAGTAAAAAATATTAAATTAATCATCCTGTCTTTGCTTTGCATTCAATTATCATCCTTTGAAGAATTTCTTGTAAGTGATATAAGGATTATTGGACTTCAGCGAGTTTCTACAGGAAGTATTTTTAATGTTATTCCAATAAGCGTTGGTGATAGAATTAATCAAAGAAAATCTAATGATATTGTAAGATCTTTATTTGCAACTGAACAATTTGATAATATTCAAATTGGCAAAGATGGTAATACCCTGATAATAAATGTTGTAGAAAGGCCATCAATTTCGTCAATTGATATTTCTGGCAACAAAGCACTTAAAACAGAACAACTTTTGGAAAGTCTTGATGGTGTTGGCATAAAACAAGGAGAAGTCTATAAGAGATCAACATTAGAAGGAGTTAAATCTGAGCTTGTGAGGTCCTATGCTTCAAACGGGAGATATGGTGCAAACGTAGAGATTGAAGAAAATATCCAACCTAGAAATAGAATAGAAGTAAAAATTGAAGTTGATGAGGGGACAAGTGCCAAAATAGAAAGAATTAATATTATAGGAAATGAAATTTATGAAGATGAAGAACTTCTGAAGAGTTTTGAATTATCAGAGGGATCTTTTTTTTCTTTTCTTTCAAACGATGATCAATACTCTAGAGAAAAGCTCACAGGAGATATTGAGTCTTTAGAATCATATTATCTTGATAGAGGATATTTGAAATTCTCAATAGAATCCTCACAGATAAGTTTATCAAGAGATAAAAAATCTATATTTATTACTTTTAATGTATTTGAAGGGGATAAATATGAGATAAATGATGTTGATTTAATTGGGGACATCCCTTTTGAAGAAGAAGTATATTCTGAAATTGTTAATTCATTAATCAATACAACTTATTCTCAAGCAACGATAACAGGAATAGAAGAATTTTTTACAAATGTCTTAGGAAATAGAGGTTATGCATTTGCTCAAGTTGCTGGTAATCCAGAAGTTAACGAAGAAACCAATGATGTAAAGCTCATATTTACAATTGAGCCTGGTAAAAAAACTTATACAAGAAAAATCTTGTTTGCTGGTAATAACATCACTCAGGATTATGTCCTCAGAAGAGAAATGCGACAATTTGAGGGTGCATGGAGTTCTGACAACAGCATTGAAGCAGGGAAAGTTAGATTAGAAAGATTGGGTTATTTTAAAGAAGTTAATGTCGAGACTGTACCTGTTCCAGGAACAGATGATCAAATTGATGTTATTTATACTGTAGAAGAGGAGAATACTGGAAGTATTGGAGGTAGTTTTGGGTATAGTGATTTTGGTTTTCAACTTGGCTTTAATTTACAAGAACAAAACTTTTTTGGAACTGGTAATACTGTAGGTATTGGCATAAATAAAAATATTTACAGCGAATCATATAACCTTTCATTTTTGGATCCATTTGCAACAAAAGATGCTGTGAGTCTTGGATACAATCTTTACTTTAGAGAAGTAGATTATGGCGAGTTTAATGTCGCAAATTATCTTACAAACTCATATGGAATTGGTGCACAATTCGGTTATCCAATAACCGATGTTAGGAGACTTAATTTTAGTTTGACTTATGATAAGACTGATATTGATATTGGAACTTTACCTGCAAGAGAGATTAAAGATTTTGTATTATCAGAAGGGAATATTTTTGAAACACTTAATGCAGCACTTACATGGCAGCAGGTAACACTTAATAGAGGTGTTTTCCCAACTGATGGCTCTTCAACATCTGTAACTCTGAGTTCAACACTTCCTGGAAGCGATATTAATTATTACAGATTTAATTTACGTCAGAAATATTATCAACCTCTAACTGCTGATCTTGTATTTGGATTTGCAGGCGAAATTGGTTATTTAGAAGCATATGGCGATACAAAAGAAACACCATTTTTTCAGAATTTTTATGCTGGTGGTCCTAGATCATTGAGAGGCTTTGAATCAAATACGCTTGGTCCAAGAAGCACTGATGCACCATGTTACGAGTTTAATTATGTTGAGGAGACCTGTCCTAATTTGCTTGATACAGATGGAGATGGAGAATTAGATACGCCTTATTACAACCCATACGCGAACCAAACATCTAGGTACTATGATAGACCGATAGGTGGCAACATAAAAGTTGAGGGAAGCCTACAACTTATTTTTAGACTTCCATTTATAGAAGATCAAAGATCCTTAAGATCAGCATTCTTTTTTGATTTTGGAAATGTTTTTTCAAACAATTGTAAAAGTTATCAAATAAATTGTTATAAACCTTCCGTTGATGATCTTAGATATTCATATGGATTTGGTGTTACATGGATTACAGGTTTTGGTCCATTTAGCTTAGCGATTGCTAAACCAACCAATGCAGGACCTCAAGAGAGAACAGAAGAATTCCAATTTACATTAGGAAATGTATTCTAATTAATATAAAATGGTCAAATCCAAAAAAGGGGTAATTATGAAAAACAACATAAAATTTTATTTTTTAACATTTTTATTTTTAACTTCACCAATCTATGCTCTTGATGTTGCAGTTATTGATATGAGAACAGCCGTATTATCTACGCAAGCTGCTGCCGATGCATTTAAGGCTCTCGAAGAAGATCCCGACTATTCATCAAATTTGGAGGAAGCTCAGTCCTTGCAAGCTGAAAGACAGGCTTTAGCAGAAAAGCTTCAAAAAGAACTTGAAACACTTTCCCAAGAAGAAATAGCAAAAATGCAAAAGGATATTCAAGATAAAGGAAAAGATCTAGAATTTTTAGCTGGAAAAATTCAACAGGCACAAGAAGAAACAGCACAAGAAGTTTTTGTTTCTACTGGTCCTACGATGCAAAAAATAATAAGTGAGCTAATTGCAGCTAAACAGATTAAAGTTCTATTGGCTAAAAATGAAACTCTATTATTTAGCGATGCCGCTCTTGATCTAACCGATGATGTAACGTCAATGCTAGACGTTGCAGCAGTAGAGGCTAGCACTCAGTCCGAGTAGTGTCTAAAGATAAATCTTATAAGTTATCAGAATTAGCAAAAATTACTGAAACAACAATATCTGGTGATCCAGATGTTGTTGTAGATAGTATTGCTACTGTTTCAAGTGCTACAGAAAATTCAATTACTTTTATAAGCAACAGCAAGTATGAAAAAGATTTAAATTCTTCTAAGGCGTCTGCTGTTATAGTTAGCAAGGATTTTAATATAGATGATAAATTCAATTATCTTCAAGCAGATGATCCGTATTTGACATATGCAAAAATTTCAAAATTATTTAAAACACAAATAGTTCCTAGAAACAAAACGACTATTCATGATTCTGCAATTATTGAAGATAGCTCTTCAATAGGAGAGAATACTTTTATTGGAGCAAATGTATACATTGGCCATAATTGTGCTATTGGTAACAATGTTATTATCCATCCAAATTGCTCAATAGTTCAGGATGTTGAGATCTCATCAAATACAATTATTCATCATGGTACAGTTTTAGGTTCTGACGGTTTTGGATTTGCACCCACAAAAGATGGTTTCGTTAAAATTGAACAGCTTGGAAAATTAAAAATTGGAGCTAATGTTGAAATCGGTGCATCTTGTACTATTGATAGAGGAGCTATTGACGATACTATAATTGAAGACGGAGTTATTTTAGATAATCTTGTTCATATTGCACACAATGTTATTTTAGGCAAAAATTCAGCCATAGCTGCAAGTTGTGCAATTGCTGGTTCTTCAAAGATTGGTGCAAATTTTCAAATGGGTGGCTTGTCAGGAGTTCTTGGTCATCTCAATATATGCAATAACGTATCTGTTGGAGCGCATACACTTATTACAAAAGATATTAATGAGCCAGGAGAATATGTAGGAATTATGCCCGCTCAAGAACACACAGCATGGGCAAAATCTTCTGTTTTTATTAAGAGACGTGGAAAATAAAATGAAAATTTCTAAAGATGATATCAAGAAATATCTCCCGCACAGAGATCCTTTCTTATTTATTGATGATGTTGTTTCCATTGATATTAATAATGGAATTCATGCAAAAAAAATTATTTCTAAGGATGAATATTTCTTACAAGGCCATTTTCCAAATAATCCAATTTTTCCAGGAGTAATTATTATTGAAGCACTAGGTCAAGCTTCTGGTATTTTGGGTTTTGTGAAAATGAATAAAACCCCAGAACAAGGGTCTATTTACGTGTTAGCAGGAGTTGATAAAGTCAGGTTTAGGAAAAGAGTAAGACCTGGAGATGAAATAGATCTATTCAGCCACGTACTTGGTGAAAAAAGGGGAATATGGAAATTTGAATGTAGAGCTGAACTTAAGGGTGAATTAGTTTGTTCTGCTACAATCTTGTGCGCTGATAGGAAAGCATAATGAGTATTCATGAAACATCAATAATACATAAATCATGCGAAATAGATTCTTCCGTTGAAATTGGACCATATTGCCTTATTGGTGAGGGTGTTAACATAAAAAAAGGAACCAAACTGTTAAGTCATGTTGTGATAAAAGGGCCTACGACTATAGGTGAAAACAATACTTTTTTTCAATTCTCGACAATTGGTGAAGATACTCCTGATAAAAAGTTTAAGGGAGAGAAAACAAAACTAGAAATTTTGAATAATAATGTTTTTAGAGAAGGCGTAACAGTTCATAGGGGCACGACTCAGGATAAAGGTATTACTAAGATAGGTTCAAATAATCTTCTTATGCCATATTTTCATATAGCTCATGATTGTATTGTTGGAAGTAATAATGTTTTTGCAAACAATGGAGGTATAGCAGGACACGTTATTGTAGGTAACAATGTAACTATAGGAGCTTTAACAACTGTTCACCAATTTTGTAAACTTGGTGATTACTCTTTCTTAGGTATGAATACATCAATAAGCATGGATGTGCCTGCTTTTGTGAAAGTTGCAGCGGACCCTGCAAGAGTAATAGGATTAAATTCTGTTGGTATGCAAAGAAATGAAATAAGTTTAGGTTCTATAAGCCTCATAAAAAAAGCATACAAACTTGTTTACAGAAAAAGTTATAAGTTAGACGAAGCAATATTAAAGCTGAAACAATTAAATGAAATAGAAAATGATATAAATCTTGATATTTTCATCAGCTCATTAGAGTCATCACAAAGAGGAATTTTGAGGTAGGAACAAGAAAAATTGAAATTAAAAATTGGAGTTGTGTGCGGAGAACATTCTGGAGATAGCTTAGGAGCATGTATTGTTGAGGAGCTAAAGAAAAATAATGATGTTAGTTTAATTGGTGTTGGTGGTCCTAAACTTGAATCTCTTGGGCTGAAAAGCATATTTAACTTTTCTGAACTTAACGTTATGGGATTAGTTGAACCTATTTTACACTATAGGAGATTGGTCAAATATAGAAAAACCTTAATAAAATTATTTATAGAAAAAAATATAGATATATTTATTGGGATAGATTCACCAGATTTTAATATTGCGATTCATAAATCTTTAAAAGCAAATACAATCTGTAAAAATGTTCAATTAGTCTCCCCCTCTGTATGGGCTTGGCGTCAGGGTAGAGTTAACTCAATAAAAAAATATATCGATCTCACTTTGTGTTTATTTAATTTTGAGGACAATTTCTTCAAAAAAAATAATCATAATAGTCTTCATGTAGGCCATCCTTTTGCTAATTTAAATCCGACTGATAAAGAAATTATTTTTAAAAAATATAAACTTAATTCAATTAAAAAATATATATCGATTCTACCTGGGAGCAGGAATTCAGAGATTGCATCTATGTCTAAAACTTACATAGATTTTATAAAGGAACATTGCAGCATAAATAAAAATTTTTTTTATCTAGTTCCGGCCGTAGACAAAAAATCTCTTTTAACTTTGCAAAAACTATTCTTAAAACAAGAATTACCAGTCTTGATAAAGGAAAATGCTATTAGGGACTTTTTGTCTATTTCAGAATTTTCAATTGCAACATCAGGAACTGCAACACTCGAATCAGCTATTTTGGGTTGTCCGCCAATCATATGTTATAAAACAAATGCACTCAATTATGCAATTATTTCAAGGATGCTGAAGGTTGATAAAGTTGGGTTACCAAATCTTTTATTGAACGAAGATATATATATTGAACTAATTCAAAATAAATTTAATGTAAAAAATATTCTTAAGGCTATTGAGGTCTACAAAGATAAAAAAATGGACAATAACAAAAATATAGAAAACTTAAAAAATCTCCTAAAAGGTGAGGGCTACTCAAAAGCTGCCAAAGAAATTGTTTCACTTTGAATAAACTAATCGCAGGATCTGATGAAGTTGGTAGAGGCTGTCTCGCAGGCCCTGTTGTCGCAGCAGCTGTGATTTTAAGAAATCCTATTGATGGAATTGACGATTCCAAAAAACTTTCTATTGTTAAGAGAAAAAAATTAAATGAAATAATTCTGCTAAATTCATTTTATGGTTTTGGAGTAGTGTCAAACTCAAAAATTGATCAAATTAATATTCTTGAAGCCTCTTTATTAGCAATGAAAAGAGCTATACTTAATTTACCAGTAAAACCTGACTTAGTTTTAATAGATGGCATACATAAGCCTAAAATAAATCTTCAAATGAAGACAATAATAGGTGGTGATTCTGTAGAGGATAATATTAGTGCCGCATCTATAATAGCTAAAGTATATAGAGATAATCTTATGATCTCATACGATAAAAAATATCCTGTGTATGGGTTTAAAAAAAATAAAGGCTATGGAACCAAAGAACATTTTAAGGCAATCAGAAAATATGGAGAAACTGCCATTCATAGAAAAACTTTTAAAGGAGTTTTAAATTAATGTCAGAACTATTCTCTCATTTAAGAGTATCTTCAGAATATAGTATTTCTCAAGGCTTGTTAAAAATTGATCAGATCGTTGATAATGCTGCAAAGAATTCAATACCATCAGTAGCTCTTACTGATCAGTCTAATATGTTTGGATTAGTAAAATTCTTTAATAAATGTGAAGCGTCAGGAATCAAACCTATTTCTGGAACATCGCTTAAATTAATTTTTGATGATGATGATAATGCATATGAAGTCCTATGCTTGGCTAAAACTAATCAAGGACATAAAAATCTTATGAAAATAATTTCCAAAGCTCACAATAACGCTAATTTTAAAATTCCAGCTATTAAATCTGAGGAATTGGCAGATCTTAAGAATGATATTTTTGTAATTTCAGGTGGCAAGGGTAGCCATATCTTTGAGTATCTGAGAATGAATAATTATAACGAAGCAGTTAGAAGAATTGATGATTTTAGAGATTTGTGTGGTGATAGTTTTGCTTTAGAAGTTCAGAGAACAAACAGACTCGATGAAATAGAATATTTCAATCACATTATTCCTATTTCGATTGAAAAAGGGATCCCCGTTATAGCAACTAATGATGTTTTGTTTTTGAATCAAGATGATTATGAAATTCATGAAACAAAAGTATGTATTAATACAGGAAAGACTCTAAATGATCCTAATAGAGAAAAAATATTTTCAGATCAGCAATATCTTAAGTCAGCTGATGAAATGAAAGAATTGTTTAATGATTTTATGTGCGTAGTTGATAATACAAATGAAATATCAAAACAATGTAATGTTTCTCTTAAAACAAAAGGATATTTTTTACCAGAATACCCAGTACCCAAAGATCATGATTTTAATTCATTTCTTGTCGCTCTATCTAATGAAAGGTTGGAGGTATTGATTAAAGATTTTAAGGAAGAAAAGAAAGAAGAGTATAAAAATAGACTCAACTATGAATTAAATCAAATTAAAAACATGGGTTTCTCAAGTTATTTTTTAATTGTTTATGATTTTATTGAGTGGTCTAAAAATAATGATGTTCCAGTTGGGCCAGGAAGAGGTTCAGGTGCTGGATCTTTAGTTGCATATGCGCTTGGTATTACAACACTTGACCCAATTTATCATGGACTGCTATTTGAAAGGTTTTTAAATCCAGAAAGATTATCTATGCCTGACTTTGATATTGATTTTTGTATGGAAAAAAGAGATCTTGTAATAGATTACGTAAGCAAAAAATATGGAGAGGGCGCAGTGTCGCAGATTTCTACTTTTGGGACTATGGCAGCGCGAGCTGTTGTTAGAGATGTTGCCAGAGCTCTCGGAAAACCATACGCTCTTGGAGATAGAATCTCTAAAATGATTCCATTTGCGCCAGGGATGACATTAGATAAAGCAAAAAAAGAACAACCAATATTTTCTAAATCAATAAAGAATGACGAAGAGGTTAGAGAAATAGTTAACCTTTCCTATAAGTTAGAGGGTATTGCAAGAAATGTTGGAAAACATGCTGGTGGAGTTGTAATTGCACCTGGTAGTATTTCGGATTTTTGTCCTGTCTATGTTGATAGACAGTCTGATTCTGTTATGACTCAGTATGATAAAGATGATGTAGAAAAAATTGGGTTAGTTAAGTTTGATTTTCTTGGATTGAGGACCCTTACAGTAATCGACAGAGCAGTTAAATCAATCAATGAAAATTTGAATGATGCAAAAAAAATTCAAATAGACAAAATACCCCTTAACGATGAAAAGGTTTTTAAGTTATTGTCCTCTGGAAAAACAATGGCAGTCTTTCAGCTTGAATCTGCAGGAATGAGAGACCTAATAAAAAGATTAAAACCAACAAAATTTGAGGAAATTACAGCATTACTTGCGCTATATAGACCAGGTCCCTTAAATTCTGGAATGCATGACGAATTTGTAGATAGAAAACATGGAAAGAGTCCTGTGACATATCCTCATAAGCTACTTGAGTCAGTTTTGGATGAAACATATGGTGTAATTGTTTATCAAGAACAGGTTATGGAGGCAGCCAGAGTTTTAGCTGGTTTTTCGCTTGGTCAAGCAGATATCTTAAGAAGAGCAATGGGCAAAAAAAAGAAAGAAGAGATGGAAGAGCAAAGGGAAATATTTGTTAAAGGCTGCTCAAAGAATGACATTCCCGAAAAAAAAGCTCAAAAGATATTTGATCTTATTAATCAATTCGCAGAATATGGGTTTAATAAATCACATTCAGCAGCTTATGCTCTTATTTCATATCAAACTGCATATTTAAAAACATATTATCCAGAACATTTTATGGCTGCTGTTTTATCATCTGAGCTAGGTAACACAGATAAGATTCATGCATTAGTTCAAGAATGCTCAAGAATGAATATCGATGTACTTCAACCAAATATAAAAACGAGTAATAAAAAATTTAGAGTTAATAAGGATCTAAAAATTGAGTATGGGCTTGGTGCCATAAAAGGAGTTGCAGATATTTTTATAAGTCACCTATGTTCAAATAGAAAAGATTTAGCTTTTAAAGATCTTTGGGATTTTTCTAAAAAAATTGATCTTAAATTAGGCGGAAAGAAATCCCTAGAAGCCTTATCTCAGTCGGGTTCTTTTGACTCATTAAGTCCTTCGAGAAGTATTGCAATTGCCTGCACAGAGGATATGTTGAAAGATATCTCAAATATTAATTCTAAATCAAATTTAAAAAGTGGAGATTTGTTTTCCTCCATTAATGATGACTTTGATCCATATGAAAAGTATAAAAATATACAAGAATTAACATTGAGTGAAAAACTTCATCTTGAAAAAAAATCTTTAGGCTATTACTTTTCGGGACATCCAGTTTTAGCTATTGAAAATAAAATACTTAAAATTAGGTCAAAAAAAATTAATGAGTTAACCGCTGAGACAAAAAAAGCTTCATTGATATGTTTAATTAATAGCGTTCGACAAATAAAAGATAGATCAGGGAAACCACTTACGTTTATAAGTTTTGATGACGGTAGTGGAGTTATGGACGGTATCATAGCAAGTGATGTTTTAGAAACTTCTCATAGTGTATTAAAAGAAGGAGAAATCTTATGCCTTAAAGGCAATGTAGAGGTTGATGACTACAGAACCAACGATTTGGGAAGCTTGATGTTTAGGATGCGTGTAAAAGAAATTTCCTCTTTAGACTCTGAATTAATCAATAAGATCGAGGAAGTTATAATCGATGCAAATAGATCTGAAGCTATTTCGTTAAATGATATTTCTGATCGATTATTATCTATTGATAAAGATTTTTGGCTAAATGGCTCTTGCAAGCTAAATGTAAAAGTTATGTCAAATTCATCTGAGGCTATAATAGATCTTGGAGATGATTTTAAATTTAATCCAACTCTTGAAAACTTATTTTTTATTGAGGATATATTTGGGAAAAATATTTTAGAAACATAAACATGGATGAAGAAAAATTTTTAAATTTTGAAGAGCCTATAAAGGAACTTGCTCAAAAACTTAGCGCACTAAGGACAGCTGCTGTGGAATCACCAGCTCTAAATGATGAAATATTAGAACTAGAAAAAAAGAACAAGAACTTAACAAAGAAGATTTATTCTAAGCTTGATTCTTGGCAAATTGTTCAAGTAGCAAGACATCCAAATAGACCGCATACATCAGATTATATTCAAAGAATCTTTGATAATTTTGATGAGTTGCATGGAGATAGACAGTTTGGTGATGATGCTTCAATTATTGGCGGAATAGGATTATTAGAAAATGTACCTGTGATGATAATTGGTCATGAAAAAGGAAGAGATACCGATGAAAAAGTTAAAAGGAATTTTGGTATGACTAATCCTGAAGGTTATAGAAAAGCAAAAAGATTGATGTTGCTTGCGGAACAGTTTGAATTGCCTGTTATAACTTTTGTTGACACAGCTGGGGCATATCCTGGCATTGAGGGCGAGGAAAGATGCCAAAGTGAGGCAATTGCAAGAAACCTCGCTACAATGTCTGAATTAAGGACTCCTATAATTGTTGTTGTGAGTGGAGAGGGTGGATCTGGAGGCGCTCTTGCAATTAGTGTGGGTGACCACTTATGTATGCTTGAGTACTCTATATATTCTGTAGCTTCTCCAGAAGCATGCGCATCAATAATTTGGAGAGATGCTCAGATGGCACCTGATGCAGCAAGCGCAATGAAACTTTCTTCGAAAGAACTAAAAAAAATTAATATTGTAGATGAAATCATCCAAGAACCTCTTGGCGGTGCACATAGAGACTATGATCTGATAGCAGAAAATATTAAAAGTACTTTAATTAGAAACTTAGCAATCTTAAATAAATATTCAATTGATGATCTTCTTGAAAGAAGATATGAAAGAATACTGAGTGTTGGCAAATAAGTTGCTTAATATAGATTATCTCGAGCAATCGATAGACTTCAAAAAGAAAATTTTCATTGCATTTAGTGGTGGTATTGACTCATCGGTATTAGTACATATTTTAGGGAAAAATGCATTAAAACTTAATCTTGATATTACTGTTATTCACATAAATCATAACATTTCACCAAATAGTCCTAACTGGACGAAGCATTGCAAAAATTTTTGCAACAAACTAGATATGAACTTCATAAGTGAGGAGGTAAACATAATTTCATCAGGTGGTGGACTAGAATCAGCAGCAAGAAAAGAGAGATATAATATTTTTATTAAGTATCTCGAAAATGGCGAACAGATTTTAACCGCTCATCATATGAACGATGTAACCGAAACAATATTTCTAAGATTATTGCGTGGCACAGGCATTGATGGTTTATCGGGATTAAAGAAATCGAGAAAATTAGGCAAAGGTCAGCTAATAAGACCTTTTTTAGAAGTGCCAAAAAAAGAAATAGAAGAGTATGCTAAAGAAAATGATATTAATTATATTTTTGATGAATCAAATGAAGAGAATGAGTACGATAGAAACTTTTTAAGAAATGAGATATTTCCAAAGCTCGATGAAAGATGGAATGATTTTTCATCTAGAGTATTTAAAATGTCTAAGATTGCAAATGAACGAAATAATAATTTCTTAGAATTGTTAAATAATAACTATGGATATTTAATTAGTAATGTTATTAAAATAAAAGATTTAGAACATCTAAATATTGATATCACAAAAGAAATCATAAGAAGCTCTATCAAAAAAGAAAATATTTCTACACCAAATTCAAAGGTTTTAAACGAAATTATTAAAACATTTATAATTTCAAATCCTTCTCCTAAATCTATAGTTTCATGGTCAAGAGCTGACAAAGATCAGCAGGCAGGTAAAATAACATACGACAAAGGAAATATAGTTATATCAATTCAAGAATAAGGAAAAAAAATATGGAACTAGAGACAATTGAAATATTAAGGAATAAAAAGGTTTCAACTATTAGACTAAATCGTCCAGATCTTTTAAACGCTGTAAATGAGCAACTTGTTTGGGATTTGCAAGAAGCAACCCAGGAAGTTATGAATGATGAAGAAACTAAGGTTGTTATTTTAACTGGAGCTGGAAGAGGTTTTTCAGCTGGAGCTGATCTGAGTGAAAGAAAAGCAAGTTGGTCTGGTTCAAAAGATGCATTGATGAGGGGATATAGACCATCATTTGAAAATATTATTAATATGCCAAAACCTGTAATTGCATCAATTCCTGGTCCTGCGGCAGGTATAGGGGCTGCATTTGCTATGTCATGTGATTTAAGAGTTATGTCGGAGAATGCATATCTCCTATCTGTTTTTAGTAATATAGCATTAGTTCCTGATGGAGGCCTTTCCTGGTTCTTGCCAAAATTCATGGGTTATGCAAAAGCATATGAACATGCAATTGAAGCAAAAAAGATCTTAGCAAGCGATTGCTTAAAATATGGCATTGCCAATAAAGTAGTTCCCGCAGAGGATCTTGAAAAGACTTCTTTGGAGTGGGCAACTGCATTGTCAAGAAGATCTTCTCAATCTCTGAATCATACAAAACGTCTTATGAGGGAATCTTTATCGGTGAGTTACTGGGATACTTTTAATAATGAAGCCGAAATACAAAATGAACTCACTGTTAGTGATCAGAATCGAGAAGCAGTAAAGGCATTTTTAGAAAAAAGAGAGCCAAATTTCGATTAGCTTTTGAGCATTTTGCTTAGTCCAACAATTATTGCATCGAATGATGCTCGAGTCGTGTTTGGATGAATTCCAACTCCCCAGAAGGTTTCTCCGTCTTTTTCAAGTTCGATATAAGCAGCTGCTTTTGCATCAGACCCTGATGAAATCGCTGTTTGATGATAGTCTGCAACTTTTATTGGAATTCCAATATCAGATGATAAACCATTTATAAATGAATCGATTGGACCATTGCCTGTGCCGCTAATAGTTTTGATAGAATCTCGCATATTCATTCTTAATGTTAATGTATGAATGTCTTCTTTGGATGAAGACTCATGCTCAACATATGAAAAATTATTTTTTGGCTTTAAGTAGTCCTCTTCAAAAATGTCCCAAATTTGAGTACTAGATATTTCTTTACCACTCTCATCAGCAAGTTTTTGAATTTTTTGACTTAAACTTATTTGCAATCTTCTAGGTAATGATATGCCATGATCTTTTTCTAAAAGAAACGCCACACCGCCTTTCCCTGATTGTGAATTAATTCTAACAACTGCCTCATAGTTTCTTCCCAAGTCCGCTGGATCAATTGGTAGATATGGAACTTCCCACTTTGGATCATTAGATTTTTTAATAGCATTAAACCCTTTTTTAATTGCATCCTGATGAGAGCCTGAAAAAGCAGTAAATACCAGATCTCCTGCGTAAGGATGTCTCGGATGGACCGGCAATTGATTACAATATTCTACCTCTCTCATGACAGAGTTAATATTAGAAAAATCTAGCTTTGGATCTACCCCCTGGGTCAACATATTTAATGCGATTGTAACAATATCAACATTTCCTGTTCTTTCACCGTTTCCAAACAAGGTACCCTCAACTCTATCGGCCCCAGCCATTAAACCAAATTCTGATGCTGCTACCGCAGTCCCTCTATCGTTATGCGGATGAAGGCTTATGCATACATCATTTCTGTTTATAAGATTTTCATTCATCCATTCAATTTGATCTCCGTAAATGTTTGGTGTAGACATTTCGACGGTCGCTGGTAGGTTGATAATAATTTTATTTTTAGATAAAGGTTTTAATATTTCAACCACTTCATCACAAACCTCTCGTGCATAATCTAGCTCCGTTCCAGTGAAACTTTCAGGAGAATATTCAAATGTCCATTCAGTATCAGAATTCTTTTCTGCCAAGGATCTAATAAGTCTTGCACCATCCGTGGCTATTTTTTTAATACCTTCTTTATCTTGATTGAATACTACTTTTCTCTGTAACGTTGAAGTTGAATTGTAAAAATGAATTATTGCTTTAGAAATACCTTTTAAGGATTCAAAAGTTTTTATAATTAGCTCCTCCCTTGCTTGAGTCAAAACTTGAATATTTAAATCACTTGGAATTTTTTTATTTTCAATTAAGTCTCTAACAAAATCATAATCAGTTTGTGATGCTGAGGGAAATCCAACTTCGATCTCTTTAAATCCTAAATCACATAGAAGACTAAACATCCTATTTTTTCTTTCAGACCCCATAGGCTCTATCAGAGCTTGATTACCATCTCTTAAATCTACAGAGCACCATATTGGAGCTTTTTCAATTTGTGCGCTTGGCCACTTACGATTTTTCAAATCGATAGGTTTAAAAGCAGTATATTTATCTATAGGGTTATCCATTGTTCAATAAGTAAATGTTATTATGTAATTTATGCTTACTCCTGAAATAAAAACTAACCTTATATTAAAAGAGATTGGAATTAAAAGATATTCATTAAGGTCCAAGAGAACAGATTTTTCAGAAAAAACTTATTATTTTTATCAAAAGGGTAATGTTCTTGCATTAATTGATAAACCTTTTATGAATTTTGTAAAAGAGCAACAAGATCTCGTAAAAGCAATTTTATCCTCAACAAAGCTCGATAACGGCGATGAGTTTTTTGATGAATCAGGATTCCACTCTCAAAAGGAATTTGAAGAAAGGTTAACCAATACAAAAGACTTAAAACTTGTTATTTTATTTGGAGAGGTCTCATGGAAATTCGACTTTAATTGTGAAACTATTATTTCTCCTTCAATTAATCAACTTATTCATAAACAAAGCCTTAAAAAAGAACTTTGGAAAACAATTAAAAATAAGCTAAATATATAAACTAATGTACAAAATTTCATTAATGGATCTATCTGATTTAGATACTGCTTATGAGATAGAAAAAAGAACCAATCCATCGCCTTGGTCAAGAGAAAATTTTTTTTCATCTTTTGAAGTAGGTCACAAGTCATTGGTATGCAAGTTAGACAATATAATCATAGGTTTTGTTATCTATTCAAATTATAAAAAAGAGAGTCATCTTCTAAGTATTGCTGTCGATAAAAATCTTCAAAGAAAAGGTGCTGGCAGCCTGCTTTTAGAATCAATGATAAGACAGTCCAAGGCTCTTGGAGCAAAGAAAATTTTATTAGAAGTTAGAATGAAAAATAAAGGCGCAATAGATTTTTATAAGAAATTTAAGTTTGTTGAAGACGCTGTTAGAGCAGATTATTACACGGGGAGTAATCCCGATGACGCTTTGTTAATGAGCCTTGATATTTAATTTATAATAATTTTTTTATACCAGCTTCAATTTCATCTGCCTCAGCTTGAGGACTAAAGCGCTCAATTACTTCACCATTTTTATTAACAAGAAACTTTGTAAAGTTCCATTTAATTTGAGTTGTCCCAGCAACTCCAGGCAATTGTTCTTTAAGAAACTGGTAAAAAGGTTCTGATTTTGATCCATTAACGTTTATTTTATTAAAAATTTTAAAAGTAACTCCATATTTAATATCACAGAATTTTTTAATTTCTTCATTTGTTCCAGGCTCTTGAAAAGCAAATTGATTGCAAGGAAAAGCTAAAACTTCTAAGCCATCTTCTTTGTATTTTTTGTAAATATTTTCTATACCTTCATACTGATATGTCAGCCCGCAATGGCTTGCCACATTTATAATCAATAATATTTTATCTTTGTAGTTCTTAAGAGAAATTTCTTTTAAATCAGCATCTTTAACTGAAAAATCGTAAATTGTTTTCATAAATTTTTATTATGTGTGCGAAAATGTCCAATATTATATATGTATATCAAAAATAACCATACATTTAAAATAGGTAAAAAATGCATTTAGAGATTGCATATTCTTGGAAATTGTTTCATGAATTATCGTTAGATGATTTATATGCGATTCTAAACCTAAGACAAAAGGTTTTTGTTTTAGAGCAAGATTGTCCATATATTGATGCAGATTATTCTGACCAAGATGCATTTCATTTGCTGGCATATAAAGATAACGACTTGATTGGGTACCTAAGAGCCTTTAGCCCAGGAATAAAATATGAAGGCTCTTCGCTAGGGAGAATAGTCACTGAAATAAATTTTAGAGGTCATGGTATCGGAAAAGAAATTACAAAAGAAGGAATAAACTTTTTGTCAAAAAAATATCCTTATCATGAAATAGTTATTTCAGCTCAATATAGATTAAAACATTTTTATGTTGAGCTTGGATTTACGGCAAGAGGTGAGGTTTATCTTGAGGATAATATCGATCATATTCAAATGTATCTATCCCTTAATTAATAATAGAACTATCAAATAATATATTATGAATTTCTTCAGTTATAAATGGAGCAAAAGGGTGCATCATCACAAGTATCTCTTTTAAAAGAGGTCTTAGATTATTTGTCTCTTCACTTTTTTTACATTCCTCAATATAGATGTCACAAAATTGACTCCAGAAAAACTCATAAACTTCGTTGATGGCATAGTCCAATCTATAGTCTTTAATATTTTTTTCGATCTGTTTTTTTGATTTTTCAAATTCCCCGTATATCCACTCGTCAGTCTTATTTGCTGGTTGAAATGAATCGTTTCCTGCTGGATAGCCATTGATAAATCTAGCTGCATTCCAAACTTTATTGCAGAAATTTCTGTATCCCTTGAGCCTACCCATTTCGAAACTTATATCTTTGGTGTGTGTTGCTAGTGAATAAAATGTCATCCTTAAAGCATCTGTTCCATATGAATCAATTCCTTTTGGGAATTGATTTCTTGTTTTTCTTTCAATTTTTTGAGCGATGCCTTCTTGCATAAGATTAGAAGTTCTTTTCTCAACTAGATCATCTTGGGAGATGCCATAAATCAAATCTAGCGGATCTATAACGTTACCTTTCGATTTCGACATCTTTTGTCCATTTTCATCTCTAATGAGGCCAGTAACATAAACGTCTTTAAAAGGTATTTTATTAGTAAACTCAAGGCTCATCATCATCATTCTTGCAACCCAGAAAAAGATAATATCAAAGCCAGTCACTAATAGAGATGTTGGAAAATGTTTTTTAAAATCTTCAGTTTCTTTAGGCCATCCTAAAGATGAAAAAGGCCATAAACTTGATGAAAACCACGTATCTAGAACATCTTCATCTTGCGATAGTGTTCTGTCATCAAGTTTATAATATTGCCTTACTTCTTCCTCGTTATGGCCAACGTATACATTTTTATCTGAGTCATACCATGCTGGTATTCTGTGACCCCACCATATTTGTCTACTGATGCACCAGTCCTCAATATTATCCATCCAATTAAAATATGTTTTAACCCAATTCCCAGGATGAAATTTTATTTCACCTTTATTAACAGCATCGTTCGCTCTTAGAGCCATTTCTTCAGTTTTGACATACCACTGATGACTCAATCTAGGTTCAATAACAATATTAGATCTTTCACCTCTAGGCACACTTATATGATATTTTTCTTCTTTCTCAAGAAGATTGAGTTCCCTGAGTTTTTCTAATACGACCTTTCTTACCTTAAAACGATCTAGCTTTGAAAATGGGTCAGGTACATTTTCATTTGAACATGCATCTTCATTAAATATATTTATAGGTTCAAAATCACTCTTTACATCTGAGGTTTTTACCTGTCCTTCTACTTCATGAAGGGCATATTTTTTACCTATTTCATAATCGTTAAAGTCATGACCTGGAGTAATTTTTAGACAACCAGTTCCAAACTCCATATCTACATATTCATCTGCTATAACTGGTATCTTTCTTCCTACAAAGGGTAGAATGATATTTTGACCAATAAGATTTTTATATCTATCATCATTTGGATTCACAGCAACCGCCATGTCTCCAAACATAGTTTCAGGTCTAGTTGTAGCAACTGTCACAAAGTCTTCTGAATTTTCAATTGGATATTTAATATGCCAAAGAAGACCATCCTTTTCTTGTCTTATCACCTCAAGATCTGAAACTGCAGTTTTTAGTGATGGATCCCAATTAACAAGCCTGTAACCTCTGTAGATTTTATTTTTTCTGTGCAATTCAACAAATGCTTTTATTACAGCTTCATTAGAATCTTCATCCAAGGTAAACCTATATTTATTCCAATCTACAGTGCACCCCAGTCTTTTAATCTGAGATGTAATTTTTTGTTCTGAATAATCTTTCCATGACCAAACTTCGTTAAGAAATTTTTCTCTACCAAGATCATGCCTAGTTAAATCTTTTTTTGAGAGGTTGTTTTCCACAACCATCTGAGTTGCTATTCCTGCATGATCTGCGCCTACTTGCCAATGAGCATCCTTACCAGCCATATGATGATATCTTGTATAGAAATCCATAATTGCATACTGGAAACTATGACCCATGTGAAGTGTACCAGTGACATTTGGAGGAGGTATTACCTGAGAAAAAGAATTATTAGAGTCTTTATTAGAAATAACCTTTTGGGACCAAATCTTGGACCATTTTTCTTCAATTTCTACAGGGTAATACTGTTTATCCATAAGAAAGCTTAATTAAACTTATTTTAATTTCTTACTAAGCAGTAATTGACTTATAAGAGGAACCGGTCTTCCAGTTCCAGCTTTTACAGGAGTACTGTAGGAGGCTGTAGCAGCAATATCAATATGCGCCCACTTATAATCATTAGTAAACTTTGAAAGGAAAGCAGCTGCATGAATTGTTCCAGCCTCTCTTCCTCCACCTATATTTGCTAAATCTGCATATCTGGTTTTTGTACATGATTGATGCTCATCCCATAATGGAAGCTGCCATGCTCTATCACCTGATTCTTCACCAGATTCAATTATTTTATCTGCAAGATTTTGATCATTTGCCATAACTCCACTGGCATGTCTTCCAAGAGCAATTACAACAGCTCCAGTTAGTGTTGCCATGTCGATGACATATGAAGGTTTGTATTTTCCGACGTATGTTAAGCAGTCAGCAAGAATTAATCTTCCTTCTGCATCAGTATTAAGTATTTCAATAGTTTGACCGGACATTGATGTTACAACATCACCAGGTTTTGTGGCTTTGGATGAACACATGTTTTCAGCACAACCCATGACACCTACTACGTTAATATCTGCATTTAGTCTTGCTAATGTAGACATCACTCCAAAAACTGTTGCAGCTCCGCACATATCCCATTTCATTTCATCCATGCCGGGACTTGGTTTGATCGAAACTCCTCCAGTATCAAAGGTTACACCTTTACCAACTAATGCAATGGGTTTGTCATTTGATTTGCCACCCTTGTATTCGATAACCATCATTCTGGCTGGCTCTTCACTACCCCTAGAGACACTTAAAAATGAGCCCATACCCATTTTTTGCATTTGTTGTTCATTAAAAGATTTAATTTTCAGCTTCGGAAAATCTTTTTTCATTGCTTTAACTTTTTTCTCAATAATTTTTGGAGTGCAATGATTTGCAGGAAGATCTCCTAAATATTTAGCAGTATTCACTCCTTCACCAATAGCAAATCCGACTTTTGCTGCTTGTTTAGCTTTTGTTAATTTAGATCCAGTTAAGCCCGAAGCAAGTAAAGTAAGCTTTTTTACACTAGGCTTTTCAGAAGTTTTATTTTTTGTTTCAGAAAATATATAAACATTTGACTCAATCGTTTTAGAAACCATTTCAATCAACCAAAGCTCATCTTTTCCCTTGGGAGCAATTGTTCCTGGCATAATCGATATATCTTTGCATTTATTTTGATTTCCTTTTTGAGCAATACCTTGATACAAAGAAAGCCATTTATGAGAAGGAGTGTCTGCATCAAGCCCTTTAACTATAAGAATATTCTTGGCATTAATTCCATCTATTTTTGGAAGCAAAATACTGCTTCCTGATTGATCAAGGTGTGATTGAATAGTTTTAGAAATATAATTTTTTGATTTTTTATTTAACTCTTTAAAAGATGAGTCATTTTTTGTATTTTTATTAATCACTAAAACAAGCATATCTGTTGATAAAGAAGATATGTTTGCTGAGTCTTTTACAAGAACATTATTTAAAACTTTATACGCCATTTAAGTTC
>TARA_B100001057_G_scaffold198948_1_pt1 | contig 40368 bp, 33 predicted proteins | sample TARA_B100001057 | Tara Oceans TARA_B100001057 (sample SAMEA2621839) | marine metagenome | biome: marine biome (ENVO:00000447); feature: surface water layer (ENVO:00002042); material: "saline water (ENVO:00002010), including plankton (ENVO:xxxxxxxx)" | depth 5 m | reverse complement strand
ATCAAATTTGTATCCACCCCCAAATAGTAAGTCACCAAACAAGCTTCTTGATTCTAAACCTAAGGTTATTTGGTCCAAACCCTTTTCAGAAAAACCATAGTCACTTATCCCCCAAGAAGTAGGTAAAATCATTTCAAAAAACCTATTTGATTTTTGTATTACAAAATCTTCTTTAGACTTTTTGTTTTCAACAGAACTTTTGATTTCTTCTTTAAACCCCCACTCTAAATCAATTTCATTTTTTGTGTCATTTTTATAAATATCGAAACCAAGATTCCCCATCGACGAGTAATATATATTTTCGTTCTCTTTTGAAAAGACAGGATAGTATGACCCTAGTTTATGGTTTGAAATTATAAATGTTTTTTTTGACCTTGTGTCGTATAAAAATATTTCCTCAAAACCATCGTATTCACAAGAAAAGAGAAGAGTATGGTTTTTATATGATGGCCACCCTATGTTTTTTTTAGTCGTAAATATTATCTTTTTTGTGTTTGTGTCTAAATCAAACAAAAAAACACTTTTTATCCCCAGCTTCGTTTCTATTCCAATTAACTCTTTATCATTATTATATTTTAAAGAAGAAATTACACCAGAATTAAATTTATGTTCCTTCACTTTATTGTAGGATTTCAAATTATATATATGAAAGCTTTGGGCCCCGTCCATATTATTTTGGCTTAAAACAAACTTAGTTCCGTCGGGGGATAAGTCAACCGAAGAGAAGAAACCGCTGATTTGTTTTTTGTTTAATTTTCTAGCATCAAGATCTAAAACTTTTACACTTGAATAAACCCTTTTGTCCCACCTTGGGTCTTTTTGGAACTCAAGCCAGGCAATTTTATTGTTTGCGTATGGAATTCTACCAAAGTCATTTATAACCCCAGGGGTAAATAGAAGCTGCTCATTTCCGTTTTTATCAATTAATCTAAAATCTTGATAACTCCCATATCCCTCACGAATAACAATAACATTACCAGGTCCAGTTACAGTAGGGTATATAAGACTTGAAAAAGATTCACCTTTTCTTCTATTAATAGGTTTACGAGTTTCAAAGTCTAATTTTTTAGGTAAAGCATTTAAGCTCTTACTGTAAATGGTTTTATATTTTTCACCAGTCTCTCTCTTGACCGCCCTGTAGAAGGGAAGGGGTAAGAAAGATTGTGAATTTGCCTTATATACAATTTTTTTAAAAGTGTCTTCTCCAAATTTCTCGTTTAGATATTTGACCATTATATATCCAGTTTCATACTCGTTAGGTGTTTTAAGTTTATAACTGCCGAGTGTTTGTCTTTCATACTTAATTTTATGATCTGAGTCTAAGTTCATTTGGGATATTAGAGTAAACTTTGGTATTCTTCCCCTGCCAAATTTATCGATAGTTGTTTCTTTATATACAGCATCACCTTCCCAGTACCAATTAGGGGCAGTAGAACGCCCCAGCACGGATGATAAACTTTCTCCAAATAAATAATGAACTATCTTATTAAAAGTGTTGTTATATCCAACTTCTCTTTGAACTAAATGTCTGTACTCGTGTGTTGCTAAAAGATCGATCCAGTTGTTATTGTGTAAAAAGTGAGGTGATTCAGTTTTTGCATTTATATAGAACTCGCTTCTTCTTGGGTTCGATGTTACAAATGCATTTGGGATGCTGTTTTGGTTGTGAAGTATTATTTTACTGCTCCTTATTTTATCTTTTGAATTTATTTTAAGTCTATCAATGTTGTTTTCTAAAAATGAGATGGTATAGTTTGCTATTGAGTCAAGTTCTTTTGGGAAATAAACTTTAAAGTTATTGCTTACAATTCTATACCAATCAACATTTGGAGGGGCAGATTCTGTTTTTTCAAACTGACCATAGGCCGCGCTAAGGTTTAATAAAAAGAAAAAAAGAAATAATGAAAAACTATACATTTTCCGAAATACACTTAAATAACCTCTCAACCTCTTCCCTCTTGTTATAAACAGAGGGAGAAACTCGAATACTTTCCCCTCTTAATGAAACATAAATTCTTTCATTTGCTATTTTTTGCAAAATTTTTTTAAGGTTTTTTTTAGGCTTCAAACCAAAAAGGTGGGAGGCTCTGTATTTATCCTCCTCGTACCAAACCTTAGACTTATCTAAAATTTCAAAGCAAGGTTTTGTTATTTTGGTTATATATTTATAAATATTTTCAACCCCCCAAAGTTTAATTTGATCTAAACCAGACGAAAGCATTTCAACATTAATAAAATTACTCTGTTGGCCCATTGAAAATCTCTTTGCCCCTGATCCATATTCATCTTGATAATTTATTAGCTGAGAAAAATTTTCACTTCCTTTTCTGTTTATCCAACTTTCTTCGATAGGGTTTCCGTTATCAAACCTTTCACCGTAGTAGGCAACACCAAACCCGTATGGACCCATTAACCATTTGTAGGCAGCACAAACCAACGCATCGGGTTGGATCTCTTTTATGTCGAAAGGCATTGTTCCAACTGATTGTGTGCCGTCAATAATTAGCATAGCACCGACCTCCCTAGTCTTTGCTCTTATTTTTTCCATATTAAATATTGTGCCGTCCGCCCAATGCACCATCCCCATAGATACAACTTTAGTCTTTTTATTAATTGCGCTTAATACCCTTTCATTCCATTCATGCCCACAAGACATAGATCTGTTAGGTTTTTTTATAAAATTAATTTTAGCACCGTATTTTTCGGTCAGGGCCATCCAAGGATATACGTTGCTAGGAAATTGGTCTCCAATCAGCAAAACATTTTCTGATTTTTTCATCTTTATGTTATTCGTTACGTTTCCCATTCCATATGATACAGACGGTACGAGAGCTATTCTATCATGTTTTTTGGTGTTGATAAGTTCTCCAAATTGTTTTTTCAAATTATTTACTCCTTTAAAAAAATCTTCAGGCTGGAGTTTCTGTGGGTTTCTTTTGATCTTCATCCCCCTTATCCCTGCTTTCTCAACTTTTTTAAGCATAGGAGACATATAGGCACAGTTAAGATAGGTTTTTTTACCCGTCATTATAAACTTATTTTTCTGGCATTTCATAATTAATAAAACAAGGGAGGTTTATTTTTGAAAAAATTAATTTTTTTATTTAAATACTCTGCAAAATATAACATTTTGTCCTCATCTCCATAGTTGCCAATAATTGAAATACTTGTAGGGCGACCTTCAGTGTCGAGACCATCTGGTAGAGATATTGCTGGATGACCAGTTAGATTTGTAATCAAAAGTTGATTTTTGCCAAAGCTTGGAGATAATATTATGTCGTATTCATTAAATGTTTTTTCCGTTTCTTTAATTAGAAGTTTTCTGTGCCTGCTTGCCTGAATATATTCGACAGCTGGTATTAATCTAGACTGCCTTAATGAGTTTGCTCTAGACCTCTCACCTTGTTCGATCATTGACGAGTCTAGGTTCTCTAATAAAAAATTATCAAAAAAAGCGCCAGCCTCAGACCTTAAGATTATATCGAAAACACTGAAGGGAAAATTATTTGGAAGGTTGATTTTTTCTATATCAAACTCTTCTCTGATCAGTTTTAAAGTTTTTTTGTTATTGTCCTTAAACCTTGAGGTATCATTATCAAATAACCCTTTTAGGTAACCAACCCTTAAGTTTTTTATCTTCTTATCAAAATTAATTGTTACAACGTCTCCCTCATTTGTTTTCTTTATAGCATTATAAACAATTGCACAATCTCTGGGGCTTTTTGCTATTGGTCCTATCTTATCCATTGTCCAAGATAAGGTCATGAAGCCGTCTGTTGGGATTGAACCGTAGGTTGGTCTTAGGCCTGTTACACCGCACCTAGTTGAGGGTGATATAATTGAACCCAATGTTTCCGTTCCAATTGCAAATGGTGTTAAAGCAGCAGAAACTGCTGCCGCAGATCCAGCAGAGGAACCACTTGATCCTTGAGATAAATTCCATGGGTTTTTTGTCTTTCCGCCGAACCAAACATCTCCTCTAGCCAATGAACCAGATGAGAGTTTTCCCAACAAGACAGCCCCAGCAGACTCCAGCCTTTGTATCACATAAGCCTTTTCATCAAAAAACTGATTTCTTAGTGGCATTGCACCCCAAGTCGTTGGATACCCAGGGAAGGAAGCTAAATCTTTCACCCCGTATGGTATACCGTGAAGTATTCCCTTGTAATTTCCTTTTCTAATTTCCCCATCTGCCCTTTTTGCTTGTTCTAATGCTAACTCTTCAGTTAACGTTACGAAAGACTTTAGGTGCTTGTCTAGTGACTTAATTCTTTCGATATAAATTTTTGTAACATCAACCGAGGATATCTTTTTATTTTTAATTAAATATGATAGCTCACCAACACTTAAAAAAGCTATATCTTTTTTATCTTCTGGCAGCTCTGTTTTAATATCTTTAAACTCATAATTTATCACTGCGGACCTCTGGTCGTTAACAGTAAAGTTAAAAGCAGGCTTATCACTTTTGTCTAGTTTATATCCACGCATATTAATGTAGGAGTTTTTATTTTTTTGAATGTATGGAGTCATGGTAGTTATGTCTCCATCACTAAAAGAAACGCCTGAAATTTTAAGTGCAGATTTAATGTTTGAGGGTTTTAGTATATTGTTATCCATAAACAGAAAAGAAGGTATTAGAACAACAACGACCCCTAAATAAAATTTAATTTTATTTCTCATTCAAATTTTTTAATCTAATATACATATTAATTTAATTGATTATATTCTTAGATATTGGAAACAAAGAATAAGGTTTATTTATTAGATGCTATGGCTCTTATTTACAGAGCACATTTTGCTTTTAGTAAAAACCCAATAGTCAACTCCAAGGGTTTAAATACGAGTGCAGTATATGGGTTTTTGAATACACTCCTTGAGCTAATTAACAAAGAGAAGCCTACTCATTTAGGGGTGGCTTTCGACACAAAGGCACCAACTTTTCGATCAGAAATTTTTTCAGAATATAAAGCCAACAGGGAGAGGCAACCTGAAGACATCCAGGTTGCTATACCAATTATTAAAAAGTTTCTTACTCATTTGAATATCGAGATGATTGAAAAAGACGGCTTTGAAGCAGATGATGTTATTGGCACCCTCTCTCATAGGGTCTCTAAAAACTTAAATACCAGAGTATTTATGATGACACCAGATAAAGACTTTGCCCAACTTGTGAAAGAAAATGTATTCTTATATAAACCTGCTTTTATGGGTCGTGGTGTGGACGTTCTGGGCGTTGGGGAGGTTTTGGAAAAATTTAATATAGAAAGGGTTGACCAGGTAATCGATTTTCTTGGCTTGCAGGGGGATAGTGTAGATAACATTCCAGGAATACCAGGAGTAGGACCAAAGACAGCTCAAAAACTTCTCAAGCAGTACGGAAATGTAGAGGGTATAATAAACAACATGGATGAAATTTCTGGCTCCATAGGGAATAAAATTAGAGATAACCACCATTTGGCTTTGATGTCAAAAGAATTAGCCGTCATTAAAACTGATGTTCCAATAGAGGTGAAATTAGAAGATTTAAAAATAAAACCTGCTAACGCTAAGGAATTAAATTTAATACTCGAGGAAATGGAGTTCAGAACCATTAGGACTAGGATGGTTTCTTATGGAATTCTATCGGAAAAAGAGGAGAAACAGCTAAGTTTTTTTTCTAGTGATTCACCAACGAAACAAAGGCCAAAAAAATACAACTTAATACAAAGTAAAGACTTGGATTCTTTTCTAAAAAAAGCCAAGCGAGCAAAAGAGTTATGTGTAGACACTGAAACCTCTAGCTTGAATATCCAAGATGCAGAATTAGCTGGTATTGCCTTTTCATTTGATAATGACGAGGCTTATTATGTTCCGACCCTTGAGGATAAAGAAAGTGTAATAGATAAAATTAAGCCAATTCTTGAAACCCCTTCTGTCAAGATTATTGGGCATAACCTAAAATATGATTTGCAGATATTAAAAAAATTTGGAATAAATGTCTCTAAAAACGTGTTTGATACTATGCTGGCACACTATCTAATTAGCCCAGAGTCCAGTCATAAACTTGATGTTTTGTCTGAGAACTACTTAAATCATAAGTGTATACCAATAGAAGACATCATTGGAAAGCCCGGTGTAAATCAGAAAAAAATGACAGATTTAGATCCCTTGGAGGTCTATAAGTATGCTTGCGAGGATGCCGATGTAACTTACTCCTTAAAAAAGATATTAGATAGGGAATTAGAAAAAAACAACCTTTCTAAATTGTTTTATGAGGTAGAAATACCCTTAATGTTTGTGCTTTGTGAGTTAGAGGAGAATGGTGTAAATATAGACGAGATTTTTTTAGATAAAATGTCAAATAAGCTTACCCTATATATTAACGAGACGCAAGAAAAAATCTTTAAAATAGCTGGAGAAAACTTCAATATCGCTTCGCCGAAGCAATTAGGCGTCATTTTATTTGAGAAATTAAAAATTGATGATAACCCAAAGAAAACAAAGTCTGGTCAGTACTCTACAGGCGAAGAAATTCTTGTAAAGCTTTCAAAAAAAAATAAAATTGTTGACCTAATATTAGAGTTCAGAGAATATAAGAAACTTTTATCAACTTACGTTAACGCACTCCCTGAGATGGTGTCTTCATCAGATGGTTTGATTCATACAGACTATGCTCAGGCTGTTACCGCAACTGGAAGGCTTAGTTCTAATAAACCAAACCTTCAAAACATACCAATAAGAACAGCCCTAGGAAGAGAAACACGATCAGCATTTATATCTAGAAAGGAAGGAAACCTTATTTTAGCCGCTGACTATTCTCAGATCGAACTAAGAATAATAGCCTCTTTCAGTGGTGATCCTGAAATGATAAACGCATTCAAAAATAATAAAGATATACACTCAATAACCGCATCTAAGGTTTTTGGGGTATCGCTAGATAGTGTAACTTCTGACATGAGAAGGAGGGCTAAAGAAGTAAACTTTGGAATAATATATGGCATTTCTCCTTTTGGTTTATCACAAAACCTAGACATTCCAAGGGCCGAGGCAAAGGAAATTATTGACTCTTATTTTAATGAGTTTAAATTAGTAAAGGGCTATATGGATGACTCTATAGTTAAAGCTAAAGATCAAAAATATGTTGAAACCATATTAGGCAGACGTAGGTACTTGAGAGATATTGATTCTAGAAACTTTACACTAAGGGGATTTGCAGAAAGAAACGCAATAAATTCCCCAATACAAGGCAGTGCTGCTGACATTATAAAACTTGCGATGATAAATATATCAAATTGGATTAGTGAGAATAATTTTAGGTCAAAGATGATTATGCAAGTTCACGATGAGCTTGTATTTGATTTAGAAAAGTCAGAGAGAGACGCTTTCGAATATCACGTGAAAAATATTATGGAAAATGTTATTAAAATTAAAGTACCTCTTACGGTTGATGTAGGGGTTGGAAAGACATGGTTAGAGGCACACTAAATATAAAGTCGTATGAGGGTAAGATCATTCTTTCACACAGAAGGATCAAGCCCCACATACACAACACACCATTAATTTCTTCTTCAGCTATTAATAAAATAGCAGGCTGTAAAATTTATTTCAAGTGTGAAAATTTTCAGAAAGTAGGTGCTTTTAAAATGCGAGGTGCTATAAACGCAATCCTATCTTACCCCAATGAAGAGGGCGAAAAGGGGTTTGTTACTCACTCATCAGGAAATCATGCTCAAGCAGTAGCCCTATCTTCAAAAATTATTGACAGAAAAGCTTATATCGTCATGCCAAAAGGTGCACCTGAGATAAAGATAGATGCCGTAAGGGGATATGGCGCTAAGGTGTTTTTATGTGAAAACAATGAGAAGTCTAGGGAAGAAACTTGTAATAATATAATGAAAGAAACAGGTGCAAATTTTATTCACCCCTTCGATAATGAGAATGTAATTTGCGGGCAAGCAACTTGTGCTAAAGAAGTCTACGGGGAGGTAGATGATCTTGATTTCATGATGTGTCCAGTTGGAGGAGGGGGCCTTGCGTCTGGAACAATTCTCTCCACTAAAATTTTTTCACCTGACACAAAAGTTGTCTTGGGTGAGCCACTTAATGCTTCAGATGCCTATGAATCTTTTATGAAAAAAATGATAGTGCCTGTTAAGGAACCTAACACAATAGCTGACGGCCTTAAAACTTCTCTTTCTGAAAGAACATTTAGGATTATATTAGAGGGGGCAGATAAAATAATTTTAGTCTCAGAAGATGAGATCGTTGATGCAATGAGACTAATATGGGAGAGGTTAAAAGTTGTTTGTGAGCCATCGTGTTCAGTTCCACTTGCAGCTCTTTTAAAGAACAAAGAAAAGTATAAGGATAAAAAAGTAGGTATTATCTTAACAGGAGGTAATGTTGATGTCAGAAAACTCCCATTTTAATTATTAAACCTATCAAAATCATTCTTAATTATTAACCTTGGAAAGTTATTATTAATTGTGTTCACATCTGCCGTCTCTTTGAATGGGTCAAGGTTTATGTTTTTCACAGGCTTATCTTTTATAAAAACTTTTTTTACCTCCTTTTCATTATACCTCCATATTTCTGCAGGTATTTTTTCTACTTCTTTAGATCCGTCCTCATAAGTCCATTCTATTAGTAGGGGAGTCACAAGACCGCCCTTATTTACAAATGTCACCTCATAGAAATTTTTGTCTGCATTTTGTAGTTTTATGTTTTCATCATTTACGGTATTTCTAAACTCTTCATATTCATTGGAGTTTGTACTTGTAAAATTAAATAGTGTCGGTTCAAATGGCATTGCATATTTTACAGGATCAGAGGGTAATTTTCTATTTTTACCTCTTATGTTTTTCTCTTCTATTTTAGCTTTGTTTTCATAAGGTTTACTTATGTTCTTCATTTTATACCACTTGACATCTTCTACAGAGACATCTACGTTATCTGTTGTGTAAAACCATCCTCTCCAGAACCAATCAAGATCTACAGCACTGGCGTCTTCCATGGTCCTAAAAAAATCTGCCGGGTCTGGGTGTTTAAAAGCCCACCTTCTTGAGTATTCTTTAAAAGCATAATCAAATAACTCGGGACCCATTATTGTCTCTCTTAGAACACTCAATGCTGCTGCCGGTTTTCCATATGAGTTGTTTCCAAATTCTCTTCTTGCGATTTGCTCGGAATTTGTCATAATTGGTCTTAGCATATCTTTTGGCATTTTCATATAATCTACAATACTCTCCGCAGTCCCCCTTCTTAAAGGACCATCGCTGTAATGTTCTTTCTGTGTTAAAGACTGTACAAAAGTGTTTAAACCCTCGTCCATCCAAGTCCACTGCCTTTCGTCAGAGTTTATAATCATAGGGATAAAAAAGTGACCGACCTCGTGAATAATAACGCTTATCATTCTCCATTTGGTAGCGTCGGTGTATGTACCGTCTTTTTCAGGTCTCCCAAAGTTGAAACATATCATGGGATATTCCATTCCTATTGATGCCGCATGCACAGAGATGGCAACAGGATATGGGTACTCTATAGTACGCTCAGAGTATGTTTTTAATGTGTTCGCAACAGCTTTTGTTGACTCTTTTTCCCAGAGAGGGTTACCTTCCTTTGAGTAGTAAGACATCGCAATTGGGGTCTTATTTTCAAGCTTTACTGCCATGGCATCCCATATATATTTTCTTGAGGCAGCAAAGGCAACATCTCGAACCATTTCTGCCTTAAACTTCCAGGTCTTTGTTTTGTTTTTAACTGGATTTTTTTCTTTTTTTATTGCTTCCTCTTGTGTTGTGATAAGAACAGGCTTATCATAGGTTTTCTTTGCTAACTCAAGCCTTGCAAGTTCATCTTTATTTAGTACCTCTTTTGGATTTTGAAGAGATCCCGTAGCGGCTACAATAAAATCAGCAGGAACAGTTATATTCAGTTCGTAGTCTCCAAAAGCAAGAGCGAACTCCCCTCTTCCAAGAAATTGTTTATTTTGCCATCCTTCTTTATCGTCATAAACAGCCATTCTAGGAAAAAACTGAGCAATAGTATAACTAAAGTTTTTATCGTCTGGGAAATATTCGTAGCCACCCCTTTCGTCCATTTTCATTCTATCATTTATCTCGTAAGACCAATTTATGTTGAAAGTATATTTATCACCTGTTGACATCGGACTATTGAGATCTATTCTCATCATGGTATTAACAATGGTGTAGTTTAGGTCTTTTCCTTGGCTATCTCTTACATACTTAATTTTAAACCCACCATCATATTTTTCCCCGTTAATGTTAGTGTAAGCATTTGTAAGTAGTTGAAGTTTTTTACCACTCAAAGACCTTGACATTTCAGATGGTGCAACTAAAGGAGTTTTTGAGTCATCAGCTAAAAGGTTTTGATCAAGTTGTATCCATAAATACCTTAAGATATCTGGAGAGTTGTTATGGTAGGTTATTTCTTCCTCTCCGTAAAGTGTCTGGGTTTCATCGTTTAATTCAATATTGATTTTATAGTCTGCCCTTTGCTGCCAATAATCAACTCCAGGAGCTCCTGAGGCAGTCCTGTATGCGTTTGGTGTCGGCAACATGGTTCCCAGTTGCTCAAATTTTTTTCCCCAATCACCATATGATCCTTGAGAGAAGGTTGTATTACTTATGAATAATAAAAACAATAAAATCCTTTTCATTTTACCAAAATTTTGCGTTAAGTGTTAACATCAAGCTCACCCCAAAAATAGCTGATGACACAAAAAAAATCCAGTTTTCTCTTTTCTTAAAAATATAGTTTGATCCTACAAAGCTAATAATTGAAAAAATAAAAACTACAATAAGCTGAGCAGCCTCAATTCCCACATTGAAGAAAAATAGTTCAAGAATTATATTATCCTGAAAGAGTAAGGCCTTAAGGTAATTAGCAAAACCTAATCCGTGGATAAGTCCAAAAACTAGAGCTATGATATAGTTTGTGCCCATCGCCTTAGTAATTATTTTTTTTCTGTTGAGTATATTATTTAATGATGCAATAACAATAGTGAGCGGAATCGCAAACTCAATAACTTCCTGATTATAATTAATAATGTCTAGAGCAGATAAAATTAAGGTTATTGAGTGGCCTATTGTAAAAGCAGTAATTAGAATAACTATTTGTTTTATCATATTTGGTTTATAAACAACTACTAGGGCTAATACAAATAAAATATGATCTAGCGCCTGAATGTTTAAGATGTGATCAAAACCCACCATAAACCATGTTTTAAAAATGTCCATAAGCTATTTCAATTAAAAAATGTTACTAAATTTATTAAATTATCATGATCAAACTACTCTATTTTCTTTCAATTTTTTTTTCACATGAGTTTTACGTGAGTGTCTCATACATGGAGTATGATGATAAGCGGCGTGCAATACAAATACAAAAAAAAATTTTTTTTGATGACTTGGAGTTTGCCATAAAAAAAACTAATGGCGTATCAGATTTTGACATATTAAATTCTGATGAAGATCTTATTAATAAGGAAATTGAAAACTATCTAAAGGCGAATATTCAATTTACCGTTAACAACAAAAAATTATCTATGAACTATCTTGGTCACGAATATATTAACGGAACCATTAATTGTTACTTTGAGGTCTTAAAAGTTAGGAAAATGAATAGCTTAATTATAAAAGATGCAAGTTTGTTCTCTTTTTTTGAAGATCAAGAAAATTTGATCTATTTTGAGACTGAAAATAAGCTCCGAACCATTAGGCTTAAAAGCCCAAATCATTCGGAAGAAATTTTTTTTGAAAGGTAAAATTTATACATGAGGATTTTAAATATATATATATTCTTTTTCATCCAACAAATATTTTTCATCACACAAGCAAAGAGTTTAGACCCAGATTATAATAAATTCATTTCAGGTCTGGAGTCAAGGGAGGGATTCATAAACTATTACTGGGACGATAATAAAGGAAGACTATATCTAGAGGTTAAAGACCTTAATAGTGAGTTTTTATATGTCAATTATTTGTCTGCTGGAATTGGTTCTAATGATATTGGTCTCGACAGGGGTCAGATTGGAGGAACTAGAATTGTGAAATTTATTAAAATGGGCCCAAAGGTTTTCATGGTTCAACCAAACTACAAGTATAGAGCTGTGTCAAATAACCTTGAGGAGGTTAGGTCGGTTAGCGATGCTTTTGCGCAGTCAACTCTGTGGGCTTTTGATATTATTAAAGCCGGAAAAAATAAGTATCTAGTAGACGCTACAGATTTTGTTATAAGGGACTCACATAAAATATCACAGAGGTTATATCAAGGAAAACAAGGTGACTTCAAAGTTGATAAGCCATCTTCATCATTTGATATTATAAATTCAAAAAACTTTCCTCTTAATTCTGAGTTAGAGGCTTTTTTAACTTTTAGGGGAGTAACTAATGGAGCCTGGTTAGCATCTGTTTCACCAGATTCTGAGACCTTTTCTGTTAGGACAAGACATTCTTTTGTACAGTTACCCGACGACGGTTATACACCTAGAAAATTTGATCCTAGGGCAGGATATAACCCACAGACATTTTATGACTACGCAAGCTCGATCGACATCGATCTAAAAACTATGTATATTAAAAGACACCGCCTTAAAAAGAAACACCCTGAAAAAGAGATAAGTGAAGCCGTGGAACCTATAATATACTATTTAGATAGAGGTGTTCCGGAACCAGTAAAGTCTGCGCTGATTGATGGTGCTGCGTGGTGGAACGAGGCTTTTGAGGCTGCAGGCTTTAAGAATGCGTTTCAAATAAAAATATTACCTGAGGGGGCAGACTTGCTCGATGTAAGATATAATGTGATACAGTGGGTGCACAGATCTACTAGGGGTTGGTCGTATGGAGCCTCAGTAGTAGACCCAAGAACAGGTGAAATTATTAAGGGGCATGTCTCTTTGGGATCGCTTCGTGTTAGGCAAGACTATCTAATTGCAGAGGGTTTACTTAGGCCCTATACTAATAACAGTTCTAGTGATCTTATGGGTGAGATGGCTATTAAAAGATTAAGACAGCTTTCTGCACATGAGGTGGGACACACCATTGGCCTTTCACATAATTTTATCTCAAGTGCTAGAGGCAGAAAGTCCGTTATGGATTATCCACATCCTTACATCAAGTTTTCTGATAATAAAATTGATTTAACTGAGGCATATGATGAGGGAATTGGTGATTGGGATAAGCTAGCTATTAACTGGGGATATAGGGAGTTTGTTGATAAAGAAGAGGCTCAGCTTGATAAAATCCTTCAAGATGGCTACAAAGAAAACATCTATTTTATTTCTGATCAGGACTCGAGACCATTGGGTGGCGCGCACCCAAGATCCCATCTTTGGGATAATGGTTTTGACGCTGCTGACGAGCTAAATAGAATGCTAAAAATTAGAAGGTACATTCTTGATAATTTTTCAGATGATGCAATTAAACAAGGTGAGCCTATGTCAAGCATAGAGGAGGTACTTGTCCCAATGTATTTGCTTCACAGGTATCAAATAGAGGCCGCGTCAAAAGTTTTAGGTGGTATAGAGTATAATTACGCTTTAAAAGGAGATGGCCAGGTTGTTACAGCGATGGTACCCTTTGATCAGCAGATTAAAGCATTAAAATCTCTCTTAAATTCTATCCATCCAAAAAACCTTTCGTTACCAGAGGACTTAATTAAATTAATACCCCCAAGAGCCTTTGGTTATTCGAGGAATAGAGAAACATTTAGATCTAGAACAGGTGTAACATTTGATTTTCTAGCAGTAGCAGAGACCGCAACTAATTTAACATTGAGAATGATACTCCACCCAAGTAGGGCATCAAGGTTATTAACCTTAAACGCAAGGGACGAATCGACTCAACCTGGTTTTTCATTAGTTTTAGACAAGATTATAGACGAAACTATTTTGAATGATTTTAATTCAAAACCAAGTAAAGATAAATTATCAAAAATGGAAATTGAAATTGGAAAGATGGTTAACCATAAGGTATTAAATCACATTTTTATGTTAGCAAATAATAAGAGTTCTCATCAAGAGGTAAATACAATTATATACTCAACTTTATCAAAATTAAAAATTGAATTAGCTAGTAAAGAGTATGATAGAGATCACTATAATTATTTGTCAGTTAAAATTGATAAGTTTTTTGCCGGTGAGATTGACTCTTATTTTCCAGATGAGCTCAAAGCCCCTGACGGCTCACCAATTGGTTCAGGAGACAGCTTGTTTTTGACATGTTACGATGAGTTATAATTTAATTTCGTGAAGTGCGGTTCCTGTTCCGTCAACTATTAATTTGTTATCGGTATCAAATATTTGAGTTTTAAATACTCCAAAATGTTTATCTTTTATAATTCTGATAAGTTCGACGTACACTATATATTTTTTATCTGGGTAAAGAGGTCTTTTAAAACTTAAATTTTGACCGACGTGAATGGATCCATGTCCAGGAAACTTTGATCCCATCACCTTACCAAAAGAAGTTACTGAAAATAGTCCATGAACTATTGGTTTCTTAAATCTGGTTTTCGCCGCAAACTCTTTGTCTAAATGAAGAGGGTTTCTGTCTCCACTTAGTTCGGCAAATTTGTTAACCATTTCCTGAGTTATTATGAACTCTTCCTTATAATTATCTCCAACACTTAGTTTCATGAAATTGCTTTATTTATATTAATGAAATTTTTTTCTCTTGAAGAAATAATACCTGGGAATAGTGAGGCAAGATAAGATATGCTCAACACCATTAAATAAATTACTAACAGGTCACTGAGCATAAACTCCACAGGATACTTTTCCAAAATCGAGCTAGACATCTGAATTTTTATTAAGCCAAATTCTTTCTGTAATAATGTTAGGCTTGTACCAATTATTGTCCCAAAAATAATACCAACAGCTCCGATTAAAAGACCTTGGTTTATAAAAACATTTTTGATCTGTTCTCTTTTTACACCAAAAGAGTACATAATACTTATATCTTTTTGCTTTTCAACCCCCATCATTATTAATAGAAAAAAAATGTTAATTGAGCTTAATAAAAGGATAATTCCAAAAACAAGATAAACGACTAATTTTTCTGTTTTTAAAATTTTATATAAACCCAACCTTTGTTCCAGTGAGGATAATATATTGTAGTTATCTCCAATTTTTGACTTAATTAACTCTCTAGTTTCTGAAATTTTATTTTTGTCTTTCAGTTTAACCTCGTAGGATGATATTTTATCGTTTTTGAAAAGCCTCTGAGCAAACTTTAAAGATGAAAAAACATACTCATTATCGAAACTATTTTCGATTGCAAAAACCCCAGATACTTTAATTCCTTCTTTATAGAAAAAATTACTTCTAAGAGAGGAGGGGTTAAGAGATTTATTTTCATTCAGGGCAAAAACATTAACATTTTGAAAATTTGAATTTGTTTTAAGCCCTAGCTTATATTTGATGCCCCTACCAAATATACCATAATCCATTTTCCCAATGTTGAAAAGAAAACTTCCTTCTGTTAAATTATCAGAAATTCTTTCCTGGGTTATAAAGTTTTCATCAACCCCCTTGAGGTAAGCAACAACTTCTTTTTCTTCATTTTGTAGTATTACCTGATTTTCAATAACCGCTGACACAGACTCAACATTTTTGATAGATGCTATCTTAGAAGCCAAGTTATTTCCAAAATATTTAAACTCTTTGTTTTCTATTTTAATTTCAGGATCAAAGTCATCATAAATTGATTTGAGGGTATTTTCAAGGCCATTATAAACAGAGAGTACAATGATCATCGCAGCAGTTCCTAGGCTTAGTGTTAGTATTGATATGTATGAGAGAAAGTTAATAAAAGTTTTATTTTTCTTTGATAAGATAAACTTTAATGCCGTCTTGATAGAAATTGACATATTACTTTATTGGTGGTATGTCCAGGTTAGATAGTATGTTATTTATTCTTGAAGCCTCGTGTTCGGTGCTATCAATAATAAATTTAAATTCAGGGATTTTTCTTATTTTTTTCCCAATGGCCTTGACAACATACTGCTTGATTTCGTATTTTTTTTCAGTTAGTTTTTTTTCTACAAAGTCACATTTTTTGTTATCAAGTGGGCTCACAAAAATTAAAGCAACGCTTAGATCTGGGGAAAGCTTTATCCCCATTATTGTCACAAACTCGTTCTTTAAAAAAGACCTGCCTTCTTTTATCAGATACTCGTTAATTACCTGATGTATCAAGCTCTCATGTTTTTCTATCCTCTGTCTTTTCACTTTAGCAATTTATTTTATCAATTCTTAGCTTATGCCTCCCACCTTCAAACTTAGATTTGATAAATGCCTCAAATATTTCTTTTTGGTCATTTGACGAAATAAACCTAGCTGGTATGCATAATATGTTTGCATTATTATGAGTTATGGACATCTCGGATATTTCTTTTGTCCAGCAAATTGCGGCCCTTATACCTTTATGTTTGTTCGCTGCCATCGCGACTCCATTTGCGCTACCACAAATTAGAACTCCTAAATGATCTTTATTTTTTAATACTTCTCTTGAAACCGTGTGCGCATAATCTGGATAGTCTACAGAGTCAGAGCTAAAACATCCACAATCTTTAAAAAAAATGTTCTTTTCTCTCAGCAACCTTATAAGGTCTTCTTTATAGTCGAAACCTGCATGATCAGAGCCTAATATTATTTTCATTTGTATGTCTTTTTAACAACACCAGATATTAAGATACTGATTTCATACAATCCAATCAAGGGCACCGCCATAACTATTTGGCTAAAAGGATCAGGCGGAGTGAGCATTGCGCCAAAAATCAAAATAATAACAATAGCGTGTTTTCTGTAATTTCTTAGGATTTGTTTATTAACTATTCCGGCTTTGGTTAAAAAATATATAACCATAGGTAGCTGAAAAAGCATACCTGACGCTAACACTAAAGTGGTTATTGTTGACACATAAGATATAATATCAAACTCGTTGAGAATAGACGGGTCAATTTGATAGTTTGCAAGAAAATTAATAGATATTGGTGTTAGTATAAAATAACCAAATGTTATTCCTATAAAGAATAATAATGAAACGTAAAACGTTGCACCCCTTGCGGCTTTCTTCTCGTTTAGATATAATCCTGGAGATATAAATCGCCAGAATTCCCAGAATGCGTAAGGGAATGCGAAAATGATTCCGATCACAAAAGATGATGAGATATGCATCATAAATTGCCCTGCCATTTGCCTGCTCTGAATTATAAAAGGGAGTTCGTCAATACAGAATGAAGAGACGCCAATATTTTTACCTAAATCGCATAATGCTGAGTAAGTCCAAAAATCACTTTTAGAAGGACCTAATAATATTATACCAAAAACAATATCCTTTGATAGAAAAGCAGCTATAGCGAACACTAGAATTGCTAGAAGCGATCTTATAATATGCCACCTCAACTCTTCAAGGTGGTCAATGAAAGACATTTCTTTATCTTTTTTCATTATTTATGAAGAGGAAAGTCTCTTGCCCACAAGTTTATTTCATTTCTTACCGCCCCAATCTCTTTCTCATCGCAAATGACCCTGTCAATAAATTCAGCAATTTTTATCATATCATTTTCTAGCATCCCTCTCGTCGTAACTGCTGCAGTCCCTATTCTCATTCCTGAGGTAACAAATGGAGACTCGGTATCAAACGGAACCATATTTTTATTAATTGTTATATCTGCCATTCCTAAGTTTTCCTCAGCTGTTTTCCCAGTGATATTTTTATTTCGAAGATCAATAAGCATCAGGTGATTCTCTGTTCCTCCAGATATTATGTCATACCCTTTTTTAATGAATTCTTTGGACATAACCTCTGCATTTTTTTTAACCTGAATAACATACTCAAGGTATTTATCACTAAGGGCCTCACGAAAGGAAACAGCTTTTGCCCCAATGACATGCTCTAATGGCCCACCTTGAGTCCCAGGAAATACTCCGGAGTCTAATAAAGATGACATTAGGCGAGTAACTCCTTTTTGTGTTTTAATTCCAAGTTTATTCTCAAAATCATTTCTCATCATTATTATACCACCCCTTGGCCCTCTCAATGTTTTATGTGTAGTTGATGTAACTATGTGACAATGGTCTAGAGGGTCATTTAGTAATCCTCTAGATATCAGACCTGACGGGTGTGCGATATCTGCCAGAACTAATGCCCCAATAGAGTCAGCGACCTCTCTGATGAGTTTATAGTCCCAGTCTCTACTATAAGAGGACGCTCCACAAATAATTAATTTTGGCTTTTCTTTTTTTGCAATTTTTTCTAAGGTTTCATAATCTATATACCCATCTTCCTTTTTAACTCCATAGAAATATGGTTGATAAATTTTACCAGAATAATTAACTGGCGAACCGTGAGTTAAGTGTCCGCCATGCGCAAGGTCAAACCCTAAAATTTTATCACCTGGTTTAAGAATTGCTAACATAACAGCAGCATTAGCCTGAGCACCAGAATGAGGCTGCACATTGACCCAGCCAGCATCAAAAAGCCTTTTCAGCCTCTCTCGGCAAAGGTCTTCGATTTCATCGACTACTGAGCAGCCCCCGTAATATCTTTTTCCAGGAAGGCCCTCAGCATATTTATTCGTTAAAATACTTCCTGCCGCTTCCATTACTTCATCGGATGCGTAGTTTTCAGACGCTATTAATTCTATGCCATCTGTTTGTCTTTTCTTTTCTTGGTCTATTAATCCAAATAGTTTTTTGTCTTTCATATTAGTATAGATAATGATTAATTTCTGCTTTTAAATTGTTATTTTGTGAAATAAATAAATCCTTTTATAAAATTAATGAACATTCAAGAATTAAGAACAAAAATAGATAAAATTGACGCAGAAATTTTACATCTTCTCGATGACAGAATGGATTTTGTTCATGAAATTGGAAAACTAAAAAGCGCATCCAATGAAAGTGTCTACAGACCAGAAAGAGAAAAAGAAATTATAGAAAGGTTAAATACTATTGCAAAAGGTAAATTAAAAAACGAGTCAATAAAGGCAATTTTTCAAGAAATTTTTGCTGCTGCGAGGAACATAGAATTACCAGAACTTATATCTTATTTAGGTCCAGAAGGTAGCTTTACGCACCAGGCAGCTGAGAGCAATTTCGGATCACAGGCTAAATATCTCCCAATTAACTCAATAAAATCTGTCTTTGAATCTGTGGAGAGTAAAAAAACCAAGTATGGTATTATCCCCTTGGAAAACAATCAAGAGGGAATCGTACAGGAAACTGTCGACTTGCTGGGTTTAAGTAACCTTAAGATAATTTCAGAACTGCCCCTGTCAATTAGCTTTTCATTTGCAACTAAGGAAAAAGAAATTGATAATATTAATAAAATATATTCTAAAGATATAGCATTCAAACAGTGCAAAAATTTTATTGATAATTACTTCTCAGAGAAAATTAAATGTATTCCGGTTAATAGTACTAGTGCTGCTGTAAATTATGCATACAAGCAAGACGGGTCTGCTGCAATTTGTTCTAGATTTGCTGCTGTTCAAAAAGGAGTTCCTATAATATATGATAGGATTGAGGACTCTAAGGATAATCATACACGCTTTGTTATTCTCTCTAAAACTCAAAATCAAGTTATATCAAAACAGGATAAAACATCTATACTCGTTAATCTTCCAGATGGACATGGTGTCCTTGCTAAGTTTTTACAGGAGTTCCACGACGCTAAAATTAATCTAACCAAGCTAGAGAGTAGACCGGCAAAGAAAGGGACAGAATTTAAATATGTCTTTTATATTGATTTTGAGGGACACTATCTGAGTAATAATTTTCAAATTATTTATAAGAGGTATAAAGATAATATCAAGCTTCTAGGAAGCTATCCTCGTATGATTTAATAATTATCCGGAGCCTCATATTTTCTCCATTTTAATATCACATTTTGCATGTCATCAGGAAGATCAGATTCAAATATCATCTCTTTCTTAGTTTTGGGATGAATAAACCCTAGACTTTTTGCGTGAAGGGCCTGTCTATTAATTAGATCAAAGCTATTTTCTACGAATCGTTTATAGTTGGTAAACCTGTTCCCTTTTACTATAATATTTCCTCCATAGGTTTTATCACAGAATATCGGATGCCCGATATGTTTCATGTGTGCTCTTATCTGATGAGTTCTTCCTGTCTCCAATTCACACTCAATAAGACTTATATAATGAATTGTTTCTAGGACTTTATAATGAGTAATTGCTTTTTTTCCAACAGTGTTCTCTGCATACCCCTCTACGATTCTTCGGTCTTTAATCGATCTTCCGAGGTTGACGTTGATTGTTCCTTCCGAATCTTTTGGATTCCCCCATATTAAGGCTTGATATTTTCTTATAACTGAGTGGTCTTTAAATTGTTTAGAAAGTGAGTCTATAGCGAAAGTTGTTTTTGCTATTACAAGTAAGCCCGAGGTCTCTTTATCAATTCTATGTACTAAGCCCGGCCTCCCCTCGTTTCCTTCCATCTCCGGTAAATTTTCAAAATGGTAAACAAGGGCATTTACTAGGGTACCATTCCAGTTTTCATGTGCAGGATGGACTACCATTCCAGGCGGTTTATTTACAATTAATAATTCTTTGTCTTCGTAAACAATATTAAGTTCTATTTTTTCAGGCTCTATTTTATTCGGCTTTATATGTTTTAGTATTTCAACTTCAATTTTATCACCGGGCTTTACCCGATAACTTGACTTAACTTTATTTTTATTGACGATAACTTGACCATTTTTTATTCCTTCTTGGATTTTGTTTCTTGTAACGTTGGGAATTCGTTCAAATAGGAAAAGGTCAACCCTAATTTGTGTTTGTTTTTCGTCGACAATAAACTGGCTCTTTTCAAATTCTTTATTCATTAATTTTTTCTTTTGACTTTTCCCAGTAGTTATCCATTTCTTCAAGATTCATTTTCTTTAGATCTTTTCCCTCCCCCTCAACCATCTCTTCCATTAAATTAAACCTTTTAATAAACTTCATATTTGTTCTCTCTAGTGACTCCTCGGGATCAAACCCAATAAAACGTGCCAAATTTATCACAGAGAAAATAAGGTCTCCAATCTCATTTTTTATGTTTTCTTTATTGTCATTCTTTTTAATTTCCTGACTAAGTTCTTTGTATTCCTCTTCTATTTTTCTCAATACTTGTTTCTTTTTCTCCCAGTCAAATCCTACAGATTTTACTTTCTTTTGTATTATCATTGACTTAACCATTGGAGGTATGCTGTTTGGTATATTTTCAAGAGTGTTTTTTGATTTTTTTTCTGTTCGTTTTATTTTTTCCCAATTACTCTCAACCTGTTTAGATGTTATTTTTTTTTCTTTTCTATATATGTGGGGGTGCCTTCTTTTTAATTTTGAAATTAACTTTTTGATAACGCTATCGATTGAAAACTTTCCTTTTTCTTCTCCTAATTTTGAATAGAACATGACATGAAGAAGGAGGTCACCGATTTCTTCCTCAATCCCTTCATGTCTTTTATTTATGATTTCTTCTGATAATTCATAAACCTCTTCAATTGTAAGGCTTCGCAGTGTTTCAAAGTTTTGTTCTCTGTCCCATGGACACTTTTCCCTAAGCTCTGAGATTACCGCTTTAAGCTCTTGAAATTTATTATTAGGCATCGAGATAAAAGAATTTTTTATATTAATTAAAGATAAGAAACTGATTTCATAACTTTGTAGATATGACGGAAACAATAATAGCTATAATACTTGTAGGCTTTTTCTTTGTAGCTCTATCTTTAAGGCTGATCTTAATTAAGGGAGGAGAGTTTAAAGGCACCTGTGCGTCTCAGAATCCGTTCTTGAATCCGAAGGGCGAACAATGTGGCTATTGTGGTAAAACAGTTTCACCTGGAACTGAGTGTAAAAAAACTTAGGTATGACACTAATTAAATCTATCTCAGGTATTAGGGGAACTCTAGAGAACATACCCGGGGAGTCTCTATCAAATTATGATATTGAACAGTTCACCCTTGCATATTATCAAGAAATAATTTCTCCTCAGTCAAAAAAGGTTGTTGTAATTGGCAGGGACGCTAGAAAGTCAGGGCCTCACATCGTTGGTATTGTCACCGATGTATTAGTTAGGAATGGGTGTGATATTATTGACTTGGGTTTGGTAACAACCCCGACCCTAGGGGTATATACAAAGAAAATTAATGCTTCTGGTGGCATTATGGTATCTGCAAGTCATAATGATGATAAATGGAATGCTTTAAAACTTTTAAATAATTTCGGTGAATTTCTATCACCTAATAATGTTTCTTTAATTATAAGTGAGAAAAAAAGACAATATGAGACTGTGCAGTCAAAAGGTAAAATCAAACATTATGGTAAAGCACTTGATGATCATATCAATTTGGTCAGTTCCCAGGAATCAGTATCTATCGAAAAAATATCTAGAAGAAATTTTAAGGTCGTGGTAGACGGAATAAACTCTGTTGGTGGAATTGCGCTTCCGAGTTTTTTAGAATACGTTGGAGTAAAACAAATAGAAAAAATTAATTGTGATCCAAATGGGGAATTTGCCCATAACCCGGAACCTCTGCCAGAAAATATTAATGACATTTGCAATGTAATTAAAACTGGTGATTTTGATCTAGGTGTTGTTGTAGATCCTGACGCAGACAGGCTTTGCCTTGTTGACGAAAATGGTATTCCATTTGGAGAAGAATATACTTTGGTTGCAGCAGCAGAACATATTATTTCCAATAAAAAAAACCCTATTACTTGCTCAAATCTTTCTTCATCCATTGCATTAAAGAAAATTACAGAAAAGTATTCAGGTAAATATTTCTCAGCTCCAGTGGGCGAAATAAATGTTGTAGAAACAATGAAAGATGTTAAAGCCGATATCGGGGGAGAAGGCAATGGGGGTGTGATTTTTCCATCAACACATTATGGCAGAGATTCTTTGGTTGGAATTGGTTTAATTTTAACATTATTGTCAGAGAGAAAATTAACACTTTCTGAGCTGAAGTCTACACTTCCTCAGTATCATATATATAAAACTAAAACTAAATTTGAAGGAGGGATTAATCAGATTATTAAAAGTATATCTAATGAATATTCTGGGCATGAAATAGATTTAAGGGATGGTATTAGAATAAACTTTGAGGAAAGTTGGACTCACATAAGAAAATCAAATACTGAGCCTGTCGTTAGAGTAATTTCTGAGGCAAGCACTTTAGATAAGGCTAAAGAGATATCTAAAAAAATAATTTCTAAATTACAATTAGTATGAATGTCTACTTTGATAACGCCGCAACTACGCCTATAGAAAAAAAGGTATTAGATAAGATGATTCCATATATGGAAAACGGATTCGGGAATCCATCATCAATACATAAAAGAGGAAGGGAGATTAAGTCAGCAATTGAGAAGTCGAGATCAAGAGTAGCCGAAATTTTATCCTGTGAGCCTGGAGAAATCTTTTTCACATCAGGTGGTACAGAGGCAGATAATATGTTTATAGCAAATACTGTTGTTGAAAAAAAAATTGATACCATTATTACTTCAAAAATTGAGCATCATGCTGTTCTTCATTGTTGTGAGTACCTTAATAAATCTAAAAATGTAAACATAAAGTTTGTCGATATTAATTCTAGTGGAGAATTAGACCTAGAACATTTAGAAGATATAATAACGAAAAATAGTAAATCACTAGTTACGCTAATGCATGGTAATAATGAAATTGGAAATATTAATGACCTTAAAACAATTTCTAAAATTTGTGAAAAGTATGACACAATATTTCATTCTGATACAGTTCAAACAGTTGGGCATTACCATATTGACTTAAATGAAATAAACATGCAAGGTATTGTCGGTTCAGCTCATAAGTTTCATGGGCCAAAAGGTGTTGGATTTCTATACTTAAATAATAAACATAAGATTTCACCTTTTATCCATGGTGGTGCACAAGAGAGAAATATGAGAGGCGGCACAGAGAATGTCTACGGAATAATTGGTTTGTCTGAGGCACTTACACTTTCTTATAATAATATCGAAGATCATAGATCTAAAATTCAAAAATTAAAAAAACACATGATAAACTCTCTCAAGAAAAAAATTAGAGGAGTGAAATTTAATGGAATGTCATCAAGTGTAGACAAAAGTCTATATACAGTCCTAAATGTTAGTATTCCAAATATTGAAGATCAACAAATGTTTTTATTTAATCTAGACATTAATAACATAGCCGCTTCAGCTGGAAGCGCTTGTTCAAGTGGCTCAGACTCAGGTTCACATGTTCTACAAGAAATACAGACGAATTCTGACCATGTTAATGTCAGGTTTTCTTTTAGCAAGTTTAATACCTTGGAGGAGGTGGATTATGTTGTAGATAAAGTTGTTGAAATTTCTAACCTCTAAAAAGGGTGGGCAAGCCAAATAAAAAAACCGTAGATAGCATACCTCAAGAACCTTGCAGAAGAATAAAATAAATATTTTTTTCTATCGAATCCAACTGCTCCAACTACAGCACAGGTCGCAGAAAAAGGCAGCGGAGTTATGGCAGCAACTACAATAACTAACCAGCCAAAAGCTGAAATTTTTCTTTCATATTTTCCTATAATATTTTTCTTCATAAATTTATATAGCCAGGTATTATGTAGGTACCTTCCAAAAAGAAAAGCTGTGAATCCAGCTATATATGATAGAAAAGAAAAAGTAATAACATAGAATAGATAAGAGCCTAATGGCTTTGAGCTTATTGCCCAAATCATAAATAGTTCTGGTGGAATTATACCTAGAATTACTTCTGACATAAAAAAAAGAGTAAAAACAAAAAATGAAGGAAAATCAAAAGATATTTGATTTTTTAGTGAGGACAAATCCAGGTAACTGAAGCTTACTTTATAAAATCCTAGTGCTATTGCAAAAAACAAAAGCCCCCTTATGAAGTTTTTAAAAAAAAAGAAAAGACGGACTTTGTTTCTTCTTAACATTTTCAAGTTGGTTTGTTTGTAAAACTAACAATATAAACTAATTATATATATTTTTGTTTCATGAATGCTCAAATGTCATTGTCAGCTGATTCTTTATTGAAAAAATATGGTGCAAAGACGGTCGTTGACTCAGTCTCTTTGTCTGTTGATCAAGGTGAAATAGTTGGGTTATTAGGGCCTAACGGCGCAGGAAAAACTACAACTTTCTATTCAATCGTTGGCCTTATAAAGCCTGACTCGGGAGAGGTTTTTATTGGAGAAGAAAACATAACAAATCTACCGATGTATAAGAGAGCTAGAAAAGGAATAGGATATTTAGCACAGGAAGCGTCAGTGTTTAGAAATCTATCAGTAAGAGACAATATTTTAGCAGTCTTGGAGGGAACAAAGCTTGACAAGTCAGATCAAATTGAGAGAGCAGAGAAACTATTACATGAGTTTGGTTTAGAAAATATCCAAAATAATTTAGGCATGGTTCTGTCAGGCGGTGAACGAAGAAGAACAGAAATAGCAAGAGCCTTAGCAACTGAACCAAAGTTTATTTTACTCGACGAGCCATTTGCTGGAGTGGACCCTATAGCGGTTGAGGAAATTCAAAATATCGTCTACTCTCTGAAAAAGAAAAAAATCGGCATACTTATAACAGATCACAATGTTGATGAGACTCTATCCATTACCGATAGATCTTATTTGATGTTTGAAGGTAAGTTGTTAAAATCCGGAACTTCAGAGGAACTAGCGTCAGACCAGCAGGTAAGAAAGCTATATTTGGGTCAGAGGTTTGAGTTGAAAAGAAAACTTTAGAGATGGGGATCTTTACCTACTTATCTAAGTTCCTTTTATCGAAAAGATTAAATAATATTTTTCTCTTTAAAAAAAACGCCGCTAAAGACCAGGTTAAAATACTTAAGCTCTTATTAAAATTTGGTGAGAAAACTAACTACGGATCTCGTTTTAAATTTGATAAAATATCAAATTATCATGAGTTTAATAAGCATGTTCCAGTTGTTAATTATGAGGAGTTTTATCCTGAAATACAAAAGACACTTAAGGGAAAAAGTAATAATATTTGTCCAGGTTCAATTAAATGGTTTGCTAAGTCATCTGGGACAACAAATGATAAGAGTAAATTTATCCCAGTCTCTGATATATCCCTGAAGGATAACCATTTTAAAGCTGGGAAGGATCTTCTGTGTAGCTATCTTTATAATAAAAAGTCTTCAAAATTATTTGATGGAAGATCATTAGCATTGGGTGGTAGTAAGCAAATAACTCCATTTGACGACAACCAAATGATATTTACTGGAGATATCTCTGCTATTCTTTTAAAAAACCTTCCCTTGTGGGCATCAGTTTCTCGAACCCCACCCCTGAAGGTTGCTCTTATGCCTGAGTGGGAGGAGAAGCTAAAGTTAATGGCAAAAATTACTTCAAAACAAAATATAACCAGTCTCTCGGGGGTACCAACCTGGACAATCGTTTTAATAAAAGAGGTTCTTAAGTATACAGGAGAAAAAAATATCTTGGAGGTATGGCCTAATTTAGAATTATTTATTCATGGTGCTGTCTCCTTCAAGCCTTATCAAGACCTCTTTCATGATCTTATCCCATCTAATAAAATGAATTATTTAGAAACATATAATGCCTCCGAAGGTTTTTTTGCATTTCAAGACGATTTAGATAAAAAAGAAATGCTCCTACTGACAGACCATGGCATATTCTATGAGTTTGAAGATGTTAAGTCAGGTGAGATATGCGATTTGTCGGGGGTTAGCTTAAATGTAAATTATGCACTTATAATATCCACTTTTTCAGGTTTATGGAGATATAGGATTGGAGACACAATTAAATTTGTGTCATTAGATCCTTATAGAATTTTTATAACAGGAAGGACTAAACATTTTATAAATGCATTTGGTGAAGAAGTTATAGTTCAAAATACAGATGTGGCATTAGCTAATACATGTAAGAAAACAAAATCAACTTTTTATAATTATTCTGCGGCGCCGGTATTCATTACCGGTAGAGATAGGGGGGCTCACGAGTGGATAATTGAATTTATTTCTCAACCTAGCGATAAACAAAAATTTACTGATTTGCTCGACGAAGAATTACAAAATATAAATTCAGATTATGCCGCAAAAAGATATAAAGATATTGCTATGAAAAAGCCTGTAATACACTTTGTAAAAAACGGATTTTTCGATAGTTGGCTGAAGTCCAAAAAAAAATTAGGTGGCCAAAATAAAGTTCCGAGACTTTCTAACTCAAGAGAGTATATCGACGATATGTTAAGTTTAATTTTTTGACTCGATAAATTCGAAGGTTGATAAAATTTCTGGTTCTCCGTTAATTACAGCTATGTTATGTTCAAAATGTGCCGAGGGTTGTCTGTCTTTTGTTATTACAGTCCACCCGTCACTATCTTGCACGACTTCTTTTGTTCCTAGATTTATCATTGGTTCAATAGCAACAACAAGACCATTTTGAATTTTAGGACCAGTCTCTTTTTTTCCAAAGTTCGGAATGTCTGGTTCCTCGTGTAAACTTTTACCTAAACCATGCCCTACCAATTCTCTTACAACACCATAACCATGACTTTCTGTGAATTCTTGTATGGTTGAACTTACATCCCCAATTCTATTTCCAACCTTAAGCTTTTTAATGCCTCTATAAAGAGATTCTTTAGTAACATCTAATAGTTTTTTGACCTTGTAATCTATCTCGCCAACACTGAAGGTATAGGCGTGATCTCCGTAGTAATTATTTTTTAAAACACCGCAGTCAATTGATATTATATCTCCATTTTTTATTGGAGTATTTTTAGGAATTCCATGAACGACTTCTTCGTTGATTGAAATGCATAGTGAGTTTGGAAATCCGTACATTCCTAAAAAACCAGGCTCACCTCCATGATCTCTAATGAAAGTCTCAGCCATTTTATCTAGGTCTAAAGGTATGGCACCAGGAAATATATATTTGTTAAGTTCCCCTAATGTTTTTGATACTAGTAGAGAGCTCTCTCTGACAAGTTCTATCTCCTCAGTACTTTTATAAATAATCATTAGCTACCCAATCATTTTCTTAGGATCTACCCACTTATCAAAATCTTTCTCTGATACTAAATTTAGTTTTATTGCAGCCTCTTTTAAAGTAAGACCTTCCTTATGTGCTTTTTTTGCAATTTTTGCTGCGTTGTCATACCCAATGTGTGTATTTAAAGCAGTTACTAACATTAAAGATTTGTCAAGTTTTTCCTGTATAACACTGTGGTTTGCCTCTATTCCATTAACACAGTTATTTGTAAAAGAGGTAGCTACGTCTCCCAACAGTCTGGCAGAATTTAATACGTTATGAGCTATCATTGGTTTGTAAACATTTAGCTCGAAGTGACCACTCATACCACCAACCGTTACGGCGACATCATTTCCAATCACTTGAGAGCAGACCATTGTAACAGCTTCACACTGAGTTGGATTTACTTTTCCAGGCATAATTGATGAGCCTGGCTCATTTGCTGGTAAATTAATTTCTCCTATTCCACTTCTTGGCCCTGATGAAAGCATTCTTATATCGTTAGCTATTTTCATTAATGACACAGCACAACCTTTTAGTGCGGCTGAGGCTTTTACCATTGCATCGTTTGCGGCAAGAGCTTCAAATTTGTTTTTTGCTGATTTAAATTTATATCCTGTTATCTCGGAGATCTTTTCACTTACTAATTTTGAATATCCTTTTGGTGTATTTAGCCCAGTTCCGACAGCAGTACCACCTAGTGCTAGTTCTGATAGATGGTTTAGTGATTCTTTTATGTTTTTTATTGAGTTTTCAACCTGAGTAAGATATCCACTGAATTCCATTCCTAAAGTCAATGGAGTTGCGTCCATGAAATGGGTTCTTCCAATTTTTACAACGTCTTTAAATTCATTAGTTTTTTCTTTTAATCCTTTAGCAAGTTTTTCAATACAAGGTATTGTATAACTACTAATCAGGTGATAGGCGGACATGTTCATAGCTGTAGGAAATGTATCGTTAGATGATTGAGACTTATTTACGTCATCATTTGGGTGAATACTTTTTATTTTATCTGTAAGTTCTCCCCCCATGACAACATGAGACCTGTTGGCAATAACCTCGTTAACGTTCATATTAGATTGAGTTCCAGACCCAGTCTGCCACACGGACAAAGGGAAATGATCAATCAGCTTACCATCAATTATCTCTCCACATACTCCTGCTATCACTTCCATCTTTTTTTTATCTAAGACTCCCAATTCATGATTAGTTTCTGCGGCTGCCATCTTAAGTACAGCAAAGCTTTCTATTATCTCCCAGGGCATCTTTTCAAACCCAATATCAAAGTTTTTAAGGGATCTTTCAGTCTGTGCTCCCCAATATTTGTCGGCATCAACTAGTATCTCGCCAATTGAGTCTTTTTCTGTTCTTTTATTCATAGTTATACAAAATTAAATATAATTATCTTTTGATTGCCAAGATTCTCCAATGTCTTGATTTGTTTTTACATAATTATTTATTTACTTGCAGTTTAGAATTAATCTAAATAACATATTATGAGACAAATTTTATTTATATTTTTCCTTGTTGCAAGCGCATGCTCAACAAATAACGAAACCTCAAACGAAGTTAATTTATATAGTCAAAGACATTATGCTGTTGATGAATTACAGTATAAAAATTTTACTAAAAAAACAGGTATAAAGGTAAATGTTGTGAAAGCCAATGCTGATGAGTTGATAGAAAGGCTTAAAAATGAGGGGGAGTCATCACCTGCTGATCTTTTTGTGACAGTTGACGCTGGAAAATTATTTAATGCCAGAGAAGCTGGCATATTGCAAAAAATTCCATCTGAAAATATAAATCAAAATGTAATGAGTGAGCTAAGAGATCCAGAAGGGTTCTGGGCTCCAATTACCTACAGATCAAGAGTGATTGTATATAGTAATGAAAGAGTAGAGAAATCGGATTTAAGTACTTATGAGGATTTAGCCAACCCAAAGTGGAAAAACAGATTATTAGTTAGATCTTCATCTAATGCTTATAATCAGGCATTGATGTCATCACTTGTTGCAAACTTAGGTTCGGAAAATACAGAAAACTGGTCGTCTGCTGTTGTAAGTAATTTTGCAAGGGATCCAAAAGGAAGTGATAGAGATCAAGTCAAAGCTATAGCAGCTGGTCAGGGTGATATAGCTATAGTCAACTCTTATTATATAGGCCTATTACTCGCCTCTGAGAAGGAGGAAGAGCTTAATGCTGGAAATTCAGTCTCTGTCTTCTTTCCTAACCAGGGAGAAGGTGACAGAGGAAGTCATATAAATATATCAGCGCTTGGTTTGATTAAAAGCTCACCGAATAAAGAAAATGCAATTAAATTAATTGAGTATCTTACAAGCGAAGAAGCTCAGGGTGTCTACGTTAATAATAGTTATGAATATCCGGCAAACTCTATGGTGGAGCCTTCACAAATAGTTAAGAGTTGGGGAGGTTTTAAAATTGATAAATTAAATTTAAATGCACTCGGTGAGTTTAGATCTGAGGCGTTGAGAATATTTGACAAAACTGGTTGGAAATAATATATCGAATATTTTTTTTTGATAATAAGAGATGGGTCTTTGGTAGTTTACTTTTTGCATTAATACTGCTATCTCCAATATTTGTTTTAGTCTTTAATTTTTTTTCTGGTAGTACATCTACGTTACAGTACATTGTTGATAACCTGCTATTAGATTACACCTTTAATACAATTTATCTTATAACGATAACGTCTTTCTTTGCATTATTGCTTGGAATCATTCCAGCCTGGGCAGTAAGTAATTATAATTTTTTTGGAAGAAGTTTTTTTGATATTGTACTATATCTACCATTGGCTATCCCATCTTATATCATGGGTTTTACTTATATTGATATTCTTAGTTACACAGGCCCCATACAGAGTTTTCTAAGAGATCATGCACCTTTTCTTGCTAGTTTTTTTAATAAAGACTACCTCCAGATTGAAGTATTAGGCATATTATTAGGTTTAGCCCTATACCCATATATATACACAGCATCACGAATTTCGTTTAGTCTTACAGGATCAAATTATATTAATATTTCTAAAAACCTTGGGTTATCAAATTTCCAGATATTCTACAAAGTCATTCTTCCCCTGTCAAGACCAGCAATTTTTTCAGGGCTCTTCTTAGTTATAATGGAGGTTTTAAATGAGTATGGCGCTGTAAAATATTTTGGAGTAAATACGTTTACAACAGGTATATTTAGATCATGGTTCTCTTTCGGTGACGTAAATGGTGCAATTCAATTAGCCTGTATACTTCTACTGATAGTGCTTTGTTTTTTTGCATTAGACAGGATTTCTCTAAAGAAATCAAAGTTTTATTACCAAAAAAACACACAAATAAATAAGCTAACAAAAATTGGTAGATCAAAATCATATATCGCTATTATGTTTTGCTCGATACCATTCTTATTCGGTTTTATAATACCATTTTTATTCATTTTAAATAATACATTAGAGTCAATTTCAATAACAAACTTTGATAAAGTAATTAAATTAACGGCAAATACGGTCTTTGTTTCCTCAGCATCTTCACTAATTATAATATTTGTTGCTCTATTCTTTCTCTTTGTTGAAAGGATATCAAAAACTAAAATCAATACATATATTAGTAGTTTAATCTCTTTAGGTTATGCTTTACCGGGAGCTATAATTGGTTTGGGAATTATTCTATTGTTTAGTAAATATTCACTTATTGGAACTTTTTATGTTCTGTTTTTCGCTTATCTAATTAGATTTTTAGCTGTCGCTAAATCACCGATAAAGTCTAGCCTTGATAAACAGCCAGTAACAATTGACGACACGGCTAGAAATTTGGGACTGGGACCAGCAAATTTGTTAAGGAGACTACATCTGCCAATTAATAAGTTTGCGTTAATTAGTGCTTTCGTTGTTACTTTTATTGATGTGATGAAAGAATTACCTATAACTTTAATATTAAGACCTTTTAATTTTGATACCCTTGCTACCCAGACATATGAGTTTGCTGTCGAGGAAATGATACCCCTATCTGCGATATATTCTCTTGTAATTATTACATTAGGAAGTGTGATGTTATTAATTTTGAGGAAATTTATTGATAAACAGATAAATGTATCTTGAGGTAAAGAATCTTGTTAAGTTTTTTGATAGTGACTATCCATTAATTAAGAATTTATCCTTTTCTGTTAAGAAGGGCGAGTTGATTTCTTTTCTAGGTGAAAGTGGATCGGGTAAAACAACATTCCTAAAATGTATCGCCGGTTTAGAGAAGACTAACTCAGGCTCAATATCCTTAAACTCTAAACTTTTAAACAATAACAATTTCTTTTTAGATCCTCAAAAAAGAAAAATCGGATTTGTTTTTCAGGATTATCCTTTGTTTCCCCACCTAAACCTCAATGATAACATAACATTCAATTTAGAGAAAAGATATTATTCTAAATTAGATTCAATTTTAAAGCTGACAGGACTCAAATATTTGTTAAAAAGGTATCCCCACGAATTATCAGGTGGCGAGCAGCAGAGAGCATGCATAGCTAGGGCACTGATCAGGGAACCCGAACTCCTTCTGTTGGATGAGCCTTTTAGTAATGTTGACTTGGCAATTAAAGAGTCAATGAAAGAGGAGATATATAGAATTGTGAAAGAGACAAATACAACTACTATTTTAGTAACTCATGACATTAATGACGCAATGAATATCTCTGATAGGATATTAATTTTTAAGGCAGGGGTATTGCAGCAGTATGACAGCCCTATTAAAATGTATTGTGAGCCAGTAAACTGTTACTGTGCAGAGATTTTAGGAGATATGAACAAACTTTTCATTGAGAATGAAACATACTACCTAAGACCAGAAAATATTAAGTTGTCTTCTGGTAAATCAAATTATAAATTTTTTGTTGAGAAATGTTTTTTCCAAGGTAAGGAATACAAAATTAAAGGGAAGTTAGATAATGAAATTTGGCACTTTTTCTCGAATACTCCTTTAACGGAAAAAAAGGATGTTTACATTAATTTCGGAAAAAAGGACTTAATTTATTTTGATCCTGTTTGTAAGAATTTTTTTAAGTAATTACTTTTTCGAATATTTTTCAATAATTGTTTTAATATTTTTGATAAGTTCTGTTTCATTAGAAAATACTTCTGAAGTTTTGCCTTCAACTTTACTTCCTAGCTCAAAGAACTCACTAAACATAGGCCTCTTATTTACCTGAGAATGAAGTGCTATCATATTATTTTTCTCAAAATACTCATCCCATACAGACCTTACGTGTTTCCAATAATTTTTATTCTCTCCCCACCAATTAATCGCTGCCTGGCAATTTGATTCACTTATCCTTTTATAGGTATTCCAACCTTTTTCTTCTGCAACAATCATATCTTTATCGCCTCTCATAATCTTAATATTGTCTTGCTCATGAATCCAACCAAAATCCTTTATTTCATGCCTATTTCCCCTTTGCATTACATTGTAATCTTTTCTTTTACTATACTCTCTTCTTGGAAGTGGAGCGTCTGCTATGCTTTCCCAGTATGTTTTTCCATCAACTATGACCCATGTACCTATACCCTCGTATCTTGGGCTGTCATCTACCTGATACACTTTTTGTATCCATTTGCCTTTTCTTTCTTTTTTAGATAAACTCTTTTTAATCCATTTCTGGTCTTTATCGTAGGTAAAAATCTCTTCACCTTCATAAATCCAGTCCTGTCTCCAGTGTTTTATGACCATGGTATCCATTATCACAAGAATATGTTGAATTACCAATTTATTAGGAGTTTCCTCTACTACAAATGCGAGCTCTCTTCCGCCAGAAAGATAATTATCGTAGAACTTATAATCCTTTTGGGGGGATACGGTTTCTGCAAATTCAAATTTTATGTCCATACAACCACACATACTTTTTATGGCTTCGACATCTTGCTTTTTCTTTTTATTCGCGAATGAGTTAATAGGAATAATTATAAAAAATAGAAGTATATATTTTAGCATTTTTCTTATTTAGAATCTTTACAAATAGACTACTAATTTAATCCTTAAAACTTAAAGACAAAAGTGATTAAAATTTAATTTGAAGTGTCAGATATAAATTTCTAGGTGGAGATGGAATTATGCCTGGACCGGGATATCCTGTCGCCCTTCTTGTAAAATAGTAAGTATTTGTAAAATTATTTACACCTGTTTCAATCCGTATTTTTTTGTAAAGAAAAGATGTGCTAAAATCAAAAATATTATATGATGGTATCTCACCAATTATACCACTCAAATTACCGTCTTTTGCATTAGATGCGTCCGTAAATTGATTTGAAACATAGCTGTACTGTATGTTAAATATAAAGTTTGATATTCCGTATTTTATTCCTGTCTTTAGATTAATATTGGGAACAAACTCTACCTTTTTACCTACCACACCATTTTCTTCAGAGCTTGTATACTTCGAATCAATTAATGCCGTGTTAATAAAATAGTTTAAACTCATGTTATCGTTCTGAAATAACATATTATTTATATCAAAATCAATATTAGATTCCAATCCGTAGATAGAGGCATCTCCGATATTACCTCTCTCACTTTTTACACTTCCGTCTTTAAACTTCTTTTGCTGGAAGCCTATTCTGTCTTTATAAAGCAAGTCAAAGAGTGTAATATCTAACGACACTAAATCACTTATGTCGCCCCTTAATCCAATATCAAGTGTCATTCCTTTCTCATCTGAAATATTTGGATTTATAGAAAATGCAGGATTAATAATACTTATGTCTGCAAATGTAACTGACCTGTAGTTTTGTGAAACATTTCCATATATCTCTAGGGAATTCATTGTCTTTAGACTTGCGCCTAAACCATACAAAAAAAAGGATCTATTGTTCTCTCTGTTCTCGTAGTTAATATTATTGAATATTACATTGCCAGCGGCATCTAAATTTATTTGTCTGAATGAGCCCTCACTATTCGTTGTGATATTTTCATATCGTAACCCCGGGGTAAGTGATAGTTTATCGTTTAAATAGAGAACATTCTCACCAAAAAAAGAAAAGTTTTTGTTAGGATATACATAATTTGATTGATTCGTGTAATTTGGAAATTGATCTAAATAAAAATTAAAATCGGCGTCATAATTTTTAGATCCTGGCCCTTGATTACTCGTTGACTTTGATCTATAATATTTTCCACCAACCACAAAGACGCTTTTTTTATTTTTGATTTTATAATTATTTAAGAATTTTAACTCAAGCCCGTGATTATTAAAATTACCTTTGATCAAGTCTCTCTCACTTATTGGATCTATTTGATCAACTCTATTAGTCCTAAAACCAATTGAGTTCCTTTCTGCGTCTAAACCGAAAAAGTTAATTGATAAAGTTGATTCATTATTGAAATTATGTTTGAATTTAAGATTGTATAATAACCAGTTCAGACCAAACCAATTCCTGGACCTGTTACTTTGTATAGGGTCTTGCCGAAACATTCTATCTGATAGGCCGCCCGCTTGGTGCGCAAGATATTTTAAATAGGATATCTCACCTGTTAATTTTGTTTTTCTTGATAATTGGTAGCCTAGGTGAATGTAGAAATTATCTGATCTAAAATCTGAGTTTTTTCTAAATCCATCACCAATTTTGAAATTATAATATGTGTAATAGCTAAATTTTTTTAATGACCCACTAAGACTTGTAAAGTTTGTATATAGATTATTACTTCCAACCGTATTCCTGGTTATAAGCTCAATTTTTTTTCTTGATGGCTCTTTAAGTATAAAGTTTATAAGCCCTCCGAACTGAGTTCCATACTGAAGTGAGGCAGCGCCTCTTACTATTTGTATTTCTTTTATTGCTTCAGATGGTGGGGTATAATAACTTTCGGGGTACCCTAGAACATCTGCACTGATATCATACTCGTTTTGTCGGGTGTTAAAATTTGATGTCCTGTTGGGGTCAAGTCCCCTTCCTCCAATATGTAACTGGATCCCAGCGTCATCGTTTTGATAAATATTTAGTCCAGATATCTGGTTGTATATTTGCCTAGCATTATTCGAAGCAAGATTAGCCATTGACTGATCAACAAGTATCACCTCAGATTTTTTTCCTGCGAAAATGGATGTCCCCTCTACATCTTTTAATCTTTTTAATTGAAACTCTCTAATTTTAAGTCCCTTTATAACAACCTCTGACAACACTTTTGTTTTTTTTGCAAAAGTTATATTTAACTTAGTTTCTACAGAAATTTTTATCTCTTTCTGGATATATTGGGACCCAACTAAAAGAAATACTATGTTCATTTCTTCTTTATCTGTCAAGAACTCATAATAGCCATCTTTGTTTGATGTTGTCAAAAATTTTTTGTTTCCATCATAAATAAAGACCTCATCTTTTGAAAAGCTCTCATCTTCAATATTTATTAAACCAGAGACCTTGTTCTGAGCATTAGCTGTATTTACTGCTGCCAGGATAAATAAAATTAGTGTTTTATATGCCTTTGATCTCATCTCCAAGTGGTAATATCCATGTTTTATCTTTGAATGATTCCTGTTCATTAATAAGGTTAATGTCTGGGTCTATAAATCTTTTGCTTGGTCTACCGTTAAGCGCTACAAAGCTGTCAGCGTATACCTCTACCTTATTATTTTCTGTTGAATATTTCTCGCCAAGATAATGAGCAAACTCGAGTATAAAGTCTGGTTGAAAACTCATTTGTTTTAGCTGAAAGGGTGTGAGATGTTGAGAGCTATCTACCATGAAGCTAGTCCCATCATTCGGACTCTTAATTTTAAAGTTTGTATATCCAATTTTTTCAATTAGCATTACCCTCCATGAAAACCTGTACCCTTGTTCATGCCAGAAAAGTTCACCTGGGTACAGCTGATATCTAAAGGGTAATAATATCTGAATAATAAAGAAAGAGGTTACTGCAAATAAGGTGAGATTTTGTTTGTGGAAAATATATAGATTAGATGTCTTCATCTGGATTTTTTTTGACTTAACTTTTTTACCTACTTTGGTTATTACTCGTCTTATTTGATATAATATTTTTTGATGAAAGTTACTGCTAAAAAATATCATTGAGCTGAAAATCATAATATGAGGAAACATGCCTATAGGGAATAGAACAAGTGTAAAAACATGAAAGAAAACAACTAAAATAAAAGCCATTATTCTAGTCTTATTTATCATAAGTAGAAATGGGATGCTGAGATCGTATAACATTCCTCCCCAGCTCATTGCATAGTGCACCCACTCCATTTGTAATAAGTTTCCACCAATAAGAGGCAGATCATATTTAGATTGTAACCATATCTTCAATGGCATCGCCTCTATTAGCCAATCTGAATTAATTTTTGCTACTCCTGCATATAAATAAACAATAGTTATAAGAAGTTTTAGAGCGTCGACACTCCATCTAGGAATACTTTTGAATTTTTTTTGATTAATAATATTATCAACTGAAAAAGTAGCATTAGCAGGAATAAATATTAGCAGAAAACTTAGGATGCTTATGAAGTAATAGTGGTTGAGATATGTCGTTTTATCCATCAACTCAATGTAAGTAAAGCTTAAAAAAAATAATATAATTGAAGTCCTATACTTAAGACCAATCATCACAAATAATGATGAAATGAAGCAAACTACAAATATTAAATATGTAAACTCTCCTATCGGTTTTATCCACTCGAATCCGTAGTAAGAAAAATGAAAATCAGGTTCAATATAAAGTTCCTCTATCCAACCCTTAAAGTAAAACCTGGCAATGCTGTAGCACATAAGGGCCCCAAAACCAATTCTATAAAATGCTAGTGTATGTGAAGAGGATGTTTTGTTTAGATACTTCTTGACCACGACATTAAAGCACTAGTCACCATCTGCGTCAACATAGTCAACATTGATGCTTAGAAACTGTAACATATCAACTTTAAGCAGGACAACAACTTCCTGAATTGCATCATAAGTCTGTAAGAATTTGTTATTGTCACTAACTATTTGTCTATAATAATTGCTGTCGATATCATTGGCCATCATATCGCTCGCAATTTTAAGTTTACTTGAAATTCTATTTCCTAAATTATCTTGTCCTGTGTTACTATCCAATTCGGCTAGAATTGATTTTAAAGAAACATTATAGCTCGCACCAGTGGATGTATTAGTGCCTTCAAAAAAATCACGAACCGCAGTCATTGCAAATGACGACATTTGGGTTCCAAAATCCTCTCTGTCAAACTCAACACCACATCCATTATTACAATATGTCATTCCGTAATAAAGTTCGATGTTTTCTGGAATTGGCGATGATGAGAAAACTCCTCCGGGTATGCCAAGTTTATTAGCCCTAAAACCTTTTTCATAATAATAAATAAAGTCATTTACCAAGAGATTTACAGCAGAGGTAGCAGTATTTTCTGTAGAACTTAGAAATTCATTTTTATATGTTTCCCAGTCATTTACAACAGCTGATGTATTTTTTGACATTTCATCAACTACTGATGATAAATAGTTTAAATATTTGCTATTAAGATTTTCTAATACTTCAGTATCGTTTGACCCAATTCCAAAAAGGAGATAGTCTAGTGTAGGTAGCCCTTGAGCTGCATAATTATTAGGGTTTTGGAGGTCATAATTTCCTGATTCAACATTTGATTCGACTCTCGCGGTATTAACAGGGTATATATTCATTGTCGAATTGTAATATATTTCCTCAGCTTTTCCAATATTAAACATTTCAATGTGCTGCCACTTTGAATATGTTTCGATAAATGTTCTTCTTAGTTCGCTCAATGATGGTTTGTCAAATCCTTCAGATGACTTAGCTAAATCGACTGTTGACTTTAAGTTAGATAAAGCGCTTGAGAAATTATTATAGTTAGGGTATATGTGATTGTTGTGCCAATTACTTAACAAGGATTCCCTGTCATAAGCAGGCCCAGTATCTATGGTGTCTGTGTTATCATTACATGAGGTGATAAAACACAAAATTACAATTAGAGTTAAAAGATATTTTTTCATTATTTGTACAAATTCTAAATTATAAATGTAAATTAAAAAAACCAGTGCTGAAATTCAACACTGGTCTGGATTATTTGACATTAAACTGTGAAAATCTAAATATTAAACTATGTTTAGAGTAATGACATTAAAATCCGAATTTTGCCTCGATACTTGCAGCCATACTCCTTAGATCTGCTGGAGTTACTGTCCAGAAGTCATCAATCTGAGTTAACATAGAGTTAACTTCAGAGTTTGAGTAATATGGTGAACCAGTGTCAGCATTTTTCGTGAACTGAAGACTAAGGATAAATCCCCATCCTTCAGACAATGCGTGATGAGCATCAGCCCATTTTCCGGCATCTATTTTGTCAGCACCACTATTTAAGTAGTCTGCTGCTTTTCTCCCGATAACATGAGAAAGTTTTGTAGAAACTATTGCAGCCTGCTCATCTCTTACATCATAAGCTCCTGCAACAATTGCAGCTCTACCATGTTTAAACGCGTCATATATTTCCTGAGAAATTCCAGGAAGGCTTGAACCATCTACCTTATTCATATATTTACTGACAAGAACATCGCCGCCAGAAGAACCAGCCTCTACTGCAGCAGTAGTTAGATCAGCATCCAATCCGTATAGGTATCCAAATCCTTCATCCCAGTAGTGCTCCATCTGAGTGTAAGCTTTCCCATCGACAAGTGTACCAGCATCATTATCTGCCTTGTTAGTACCACCATCTAATTTGCCAGCTGATAGGTAACCCCAGATTATCTGATCACATACTAGCGCACCCATTAAACCTTTTACGAATAACTGGTTAACTTCGTGCCCTTTTCCGTTTATAATTACAGTTCTTCCTCCTGGATCAGTGTAAGTACCTGGTGTTCCCGCAGAGGCGTCATTAGCAACATTAGGAAATACGTTTGTAGTTACATCTGTGATCATTGCATCGAAAAGTGGCTTCACTGTCGAAGATGCTTGACTACTTGAAGCTGTCTTATTCCCAAGTTTTTTACCTGAAGCAGCTAAAGCAGGATTTCCGAATCCAGTTCCATCGTTAAACATTGCATCTAATTCTGCAGCTGTTTTGATAGGAGTATTAAGCCATGTACCTAATTCAGCAGCCATTTCCAGTCTTGACGACTGACCGCTAAATGAAACCGTACTAGCTCCATCTCTTTCAAAGGCATATGTTGCTGGAGGTGTGACTGTTATAATAGGATCAACTACCTCATCCGGATCATCGTTACAAGCAACGAGAACAATCCCTAGAAACATTACCAATAAATGTTTAAAATTTTTCATTGTTATATTATTTTATTTGAAATTTCTGCAATTATATTCCCTATTTAGAATAATTCCAAATAAAGACTATAATTTGTTAG
>TARA_B100001057_G_scaffold103469_1_pt1 | contig 40686 bp, 37 predicted proteins | sample TARA_B100001057 | Tara Oceans TARA_B100001057 (sample SAMEA2621839) | marine metagenome | biome: marine biome (ENVO:00000447); feature: surface water layer (ENVO:00002042); material: "saline water (ENVO:00002010), including plankton (ENVO:xxxxxxxx)" | depth 5 m | reverse complement strand
CTTGCTCAGCTAGAGTTATGGGAAAATCATACTAATTATGAAAACAAGGTTTATGTCCTTCCAAAATACCTAGATGAAAAAGTTGCAAGATTACATTTAAAAAAGCTTGGTGTAGAGTTAGATGAGCTTAATTCAGAACAAGCAAATTACATAGGCGTCAATGTTAATGGGCCTTTCAAAAATGATTCATATAAATATTAAAAATGAAAAAACCGGTAATTGGTATTATTGGTAATGGTTTTGTTGGTGAAGCCCAAGCATTTGCCTTTGCATCTGTAAGTAAAATAAAAATTTATGATACAGATTCTCTAAAATCAACTCATACTTTATCTGAAACACATGACTCTGACTTTATTTTTGTTTGTGTACCAACTCCTATGTATTCCGACGGAAATCAAAACCTGGAATTTGTACATGAAGTTTTCAAACACGCCAATAAAAAACCTATTTATATATTAAAGTCTACTGTTTTACCTGGAACTACAAAAAAATTAAACAAAACATATAGTCAACTAAAATTAGTTTTTTCACCTGAATTTTTAACTGAAAGATCCTCAAAAATAGATATGATGACACAAAATAGGATTATTATTGGAGGTAAAGATATATGGACAAATATGGTAAGAAAAATTTATGAGTTAAGATTTAAAAACAAGAATATAATTGAAACTGATTCAAATACTGCTGAGCTAATAAAGTATATGAATAATACTTTTTTTGCCACAAAGGTTTCTGTAATGAATGAATTTAAGCAAATATGTGATAAAATTGGAGCTGATTGGAACACAGCTTTGCATGGCTTTGCGTCCGATGGGAGAATTGGGGATAGCCATCTTAATGTACCCGGTCATGATGGACAACTTGGTTATGGTGGAAAATGTTTTCCCAAAGATGTTAACGCATTCATATTATATGCTAAAAGCTTAGGAACTGAACTTAATACAATAATAGGTGGTTGGAATACAAATTTAAAAGTTAGGAAAGATAGAGACTGGGAAAAATAGTATTTCATGTGATTTTATACATCACAAGTAATATTTAAATCTATATTTCAAAAGTTTTTACCTAGATTTTCTTTGGTTTAAATGTCTAGAATTAAAATAATCGATACACAGTCCTTTATTTTTTTTATATTTGCCATCCAAAAAAAATATTATGAGAGTTATATTCTTCATAATTTTCTTATCATTCGCTGGCTACTCACAGACGAATGAAAATATTGTTAATCAAGCAATCCAAACAGCCAAAGCTCAAAATATAACCACCAAATCGCAAGCTGTCGATGTCTTGAAAGCCAATGGAATGACTGAGATACAAGCTAGACAATTAGCAACTCAAAGAGGAATAAGCTACGATCAATTAATAAACGAGCTTTTCCCCAATGAAAATTCGGAAAATTCAGATTCAAATGAAAATATTGATTTTGAAGAAAATTCAGATTCTGATGATAGTGAAGAAAATCCAGAAGATGGTGATGATACTGTTAAGCCTGAATTCCCCAGTCCTAAATATTTTGGTTACAACATTTTTAATAACAATCCGTATCTAGATAAAGAATATCTACTAGGAAATATTGATGAAGGATATCTTATAGCTCCAGGAGATGAATTAAGAATTATTACTTATGGAAATAACTCACTTGAGCAAAATGTTAAAGTAGATAGAAATGGTAATATTAATATTAGAGGTTATGGTCTCTTTTTTGCATCTGGAAATTCTTTCAAGACATTAAAATCAAGATTAAAAATATTTTTAGGTAAATATTTATCTGGGTTAACAAGTAATCCTCAAAAAACTTTTATGGATGTATCTCTTACTCAAATAAGGCCTGTAAAAGTTGTAGTATTAGGACAGGTTAAAGCGCCAGGCCCACATATTTTAAACACATCAGGTTCTGCATTATCTGCACTATATGCTGCTGGTGGAGTTAAAACGAGCGGTACATTGAGAGAAATTAAAATTTACAGAAATAATAAGCTTTACAAAACGATTGATCTTTATGATTATATAACAAAAGGTCAACTTAGGGAAGATGTTAGACTAACAAATAATGATATAGTATTTGTTGATGTTAGAAAAAATAGTTTTTTACTAGAGGGGGAAGTATATAATAATGCGATTTATGAATTAAAAGGAAATGAAGGACTTTCAGAGTTATTAAAATATTCTGGAGGATTACCAGTCACTGCGCAAACAACAAAAGTAAATATAAGCAGAATCACACCACCTGAAAAAAGACTTAAAGAAATAATTGCCGATAGAGAATTAATCACTTTTAATTATCAAGAAGCTAAAGAAATGGGTAAGAAAATTAATTTGCTGGATGGAGACAAAATTACATTCTTTCCAATTTTGGATATTGAATTAAACCAAGTTACTGTTTCAGGACACGTTGCAGAGCCTGGAATTTATTCACTTTTAACATACAAAGATTTAAAATCACTAATAATGGATGCTGCAAAAGGCGTATTGCCTGATGTGTATCTAGATAGAGTGGATGTTACCAGTACTCTAAATGGAATAATGATTAATAATTCTTATAATTTAAGAGATATTATCAACTCTAACACTTTTGTACCATTAAATGATATGGATCAAGTACAAGTTTACAGTAATGTAAGGGTTGAAGGACCTAAATTTGTATCTATCAGTGGCTATGGTGTGGATAATAAAACTTCACCTTGGAAGGAAAATTTAAGTGTTTATGATTTGATTTTTAGTGCATCTGAGATTAACAACCCTGAGTTTCTAACGAATTTATTAAAATCAAGAATTGATATCAAAAGATACAATAATGACACAGGAGAGTTCAAAACTCTTACATTTGAGTTTAATAATGTAGAGGAATTAAAATCCACATTATTGTATCCAAGAGATAAAGTCTTATTGTTTAGTTCAAGTACAACAGAAAATATTAATAAGACAGTTGGTATTTTTGGCTATGTCAAGAACCCAGAGATATATGATTTAGAGGAGAATATGTATGTAGAAGATCTTTTATTGCTTTCTGGTGGATTTCAAATAAGTGCCGATCAAGAAGATGTAACTCTGAATAGACCCGAAATAGATGCATCAAATGAAAGAGTTGCAAGAAAAATTAATATTAAAATTGATAAAGATTATTTACTTGGTTTAAAAGATAAACCCGACAATGGATTTTTGCTAAATGACAGAGATATAATAGTTGTCAAACAAATATTAGGTTTTCAAGAATCTGTAAGAATTAGTATTTCTGGAGAAGTTAATTTTCCACAAACTGTGGTTGCTGAATTCAAAAATTCATCTTTGAAAGATATAATAGGTTATGCCGGTGGATTTACATCATATGCCAATCTAGATGCATCAAGTTTAATCAGAGATGGTAAATTAATTTCACTCGATTTCAAAAATCTAAATGCAGAAGAAATATTTGAAGATGGTGATATTATTAATATTGCTTCTGATAAAGGAATTGTTAGCACGACAGGAGCTGTAAAGAATGAATCCAATTTTATTTGGAAAAAGGGGTTAAGGGCTAAAAGTTACATTAAAAACTCTGGCGGAAAAATATTTAAAGAAGCTGGGAAGTCTTATTTAGTTTTACCAAATGGTAAAAGTAAGAAAATTGGATTTTTTAAAAATCCTAAAGTTTTACCAAATTCAATTATAGTAACTGACTTTAGACCTGAAGGTGAAAGTATTAAATTATCTATTGAAAATTTTATCAATGAATTTACTGGAACTTTACAATTTATAACTACTGCCCTAACTTCTATTTTAATTGCTACTAGACTATAGTAAGTATGAAAGGGAACCAAAATAATACAAATAATATTACGGCTGAAAATTCAATTGATATAATACATTTAGTAATAAATATTTGGAATGAGAGAAAATTAGTTTCCATTGTCACAATGTCATTTTTTATTATCGGTTGTTTTGTTGCTCTTTTAAGCCCTGTAGTCTATACCTCTCAAACTACTTTTGTACCACAAGTTAGCGGTGGTGATGAAATGTCATCTGCAAATAATAGATTAGGATCTTTAGCCTCCCTTGCTGGCATTAATATAAATCAAACTGAGATGAAAAGTGATTCATATTTATCTCCACTAGTTTACACTAATATTATAGACTCAGAAGAATTTTCACTCAAATTACTCGATGAAGAATTAATAAATTTAAATGCAGATAAATTTACGATCAAAGAATATTTACTATCAAAAGAAAGTTCGTTTAATTTTGACCCAATTGGATTTATTAAAAAATATACTATCGGATTATTTGTAGATAATGAAACGAATATAATTAATAGTGATGTTCTTGAAAATTATAATTTTATCAGTAAAGTTGATTATTCTCTAATTAAATCATTTAGACAAAAATTTAACATAGAATTAAATGAAAAGCTGGGATACATTAGAGTTTTAGCTTTTGACGAGAATGCTTTCATTAGCAGTCAAATAGTTGAGCAAACAACCAAAAGTCTACAGTCTAAAATAATAGAGATTAGAACTAATAAAATTAAAGAAAGATTAGAATTCTCAAAAGAACAATATGAGCTAAAACAAGCTGAATTTGATATTTTGCAAAAAAAACTAGCAGAGTTTAAAGATTCTAATAAAAATATTTCTACAGCAACCTTTATGTCTCAATTGCAAAAATTAGAAAGTGAATATCAGCTACAACAAAATATCCTAATTAATCTAGCCGCTGAGTATAACAACAATAAGATAAAGTTAAACAAAGACACTCCTATATTTTCGGTTATTGATGAGGTTTCTGTACCAAATGAAAGATCTGAACCTAATAGATCTATTATTGTTTTTAGTTATGTTTTTTTAGGATTTGCACTATCAGTAGGTTTCATAGTTGTTAAAAATTCATTAATTAAATTCATTAATGAAATAAAAGATTACATCTTTATTAAAAAATAGAGCGTAGGAAATCAAACTCATTTGGAAAAATTAATATTATCGAGTTACAAAGAAATACTATATTTCATTGCAAAATGCTTAACTATTTCGTTTGAGGATAGAAATAAGGAAGCAATTGAAAAACAGTTACAATCTTACAGCATAGACTGGGACGTGGTAGTAAAAGTAAGTACTGCTCATTATGTCTTACCTGCGCTGTATTGCAATTTTCACAAATCTAATTTTTTACACTATTTACCAAAAAAGTTAGTTGCATATATGGAACATATTACCAATTTAAACAGAAAACGTAACGAAGAAATTATTACTCAAGCAAGAAAATTAAACACCTTGTTATTATCAAATAATATTGAGCCAATATTTTTAAAGGGAACCGCAAACTTAATTGCAAGAATCTATGAAGATATAGCTGAGCGAATGGTTGGGGATATTGATTTTATTATATCAAAAAACGACTATCCAAAGGCGATTAAAGTTTTAAGGGATAATGGGTATTCTGCTGTACATAACTATAAATATCATTTCCCTAATGAGAAACATTATAGAAGACTTCAAAAAAAGAATAGTATAGCAGCGGTAGAGATTCATTATGAGCTTGTAGATAAAAAAAAGTATTTAAGTGAATTTAATTACAACTTGGTGAATAAAGATAATCAAGTTTTAAACGGAGTTACAGTTTTGAGTTATAGAAACAAATTAAATTTATCCATTATTGCAAATCAAATCAACGATAATGGTTATCATTTTAAAACAATTGCTTTAAAAAATGCTTATGATGTTTTTTTGTTATCTAAAAAAACAAATGCGAAAAATGCAGTTAATTCATTAGGTAAACTAACCCATCCACTTAGTTTTTTTTTAGCAGCTTGTTATGATATTTTTGGTAAGGTAAATAGTTTAAAATACAAGAATACAAAAACAATAGTTGTTTGTATGAGTATTTTTAATAGTCAATTTATTAACTGGGAAAGAACAAAAAGAAAACATAAACGTATTAAGACTTGTCTACTTTTAAAAAGTAGATTAGGAATTATTTATAAATCTATTTTATATAAAAAGTATCGAGATTGGTTATTTAGAAGATTAACAGACATAAAGTGGTATAAAGAGAAACTTATCCAGTTAGGTTTTTGTAAATAATGGTATTGTAGTTTAACTCTAAGAATTCAAATATTACCTAATAACTCACTGACTTTAAAATAATTACCCGAAATTAAAGAATAGGGTTATTCCATTTAAAGCATTTTTTATTTCTAGGTTTATAGTGCTTACTTGTTTAGATTAAAAATTTCTTTTTGGTAAATCTTTAAACCATTTTTCATAAAGTTTTGAGTTTGGAAATAAAATTACCCATGCAGTCATGAAAATTAGTTTTAAATCTAAAATAAATGAATTGTTATTTTGATACCAAATTTCTAATTTACCCTTATATGGTGCTATAACTCGTTTATAAAAATCATGTGGATCTTCATCTTTTACGGCTGATATAATAGATTCCTCATCTCTAAATATAATAGAGCCTATTCCAGTCAGCCCAGGTTTTACATTATATATTTTTGATTGAACCTGTTTACTATATGCCATAAATGTTTTTGTTACTAATGGCCTGGGCCCCACTAAACTTATATCACCTTTTAAAATGTTAATAATTTGTGGAAGTTCATTAATCTTTGTTTTTCTTAAAAAAAAACCAACTTTAGTCACCCTTGGATCATTTTGAAGTGTAATACTACCCGTTCCAAGGTTCATAGAATTTTTAACCATAGTTGCAAATTTCCATATTTGGAATCTTGAGTTATAAATGCCATAACGTTCCTGAAAATAGAAAACCTCTCCTTCACCTGAAAATCTAAGAATAGTAATAATGGGTACAAAAATTGGTAATAAAATAATTAATGTTATTAAACTTACTAAAATATCCAGCATGCGTTTAAAAAATAGGTACACTACTATTTAAAATTGTTTTTTTATACAATCTACTACCAAGGAGAGTTCTTTATCTGATATATATGTAGAGCATGGAATGCTCAGAGAATTATTGTATACTTTTTCAGAAACATTATAATTGGAAATATATAATTCATTTTTAAACATGGGTAATTTGTTCATTGGAATCCAAAATGGCCTTGACTGCAATTTATTTTCATTTAGTGATTTTAATATTTTTTTTTGATTTTTGGTATAAATAGTGAATAACCACCAATTTGAATTTACATTTTTTTCTATATTTTGAAACCTGATGTCCCCAATTTTGGAAAGAGAATTGATATAAAAATCTCTTATTAGATGTTTTTTTTGAATAAAGTTCTTTAATTGTTCCAGTTGTGCTAAACCAATAGCTGCTGCAATATTTGTAAGTCTGTAGTTATACCCAATTTCGTCATGAAAATATTCAAAGTTATCAGCCTTAGCTTGTGTGGAAAGATGTTTAGCTCTTTTGGCCAAAACTTCGTTATCTGTAATTATCATCCCACCACCTCCACAGGTAATTATTTTATTCCCATTAAAACTTAGACAACCCAATTTACCAAAGGTTCCTGAATGTTTCCCTTCAAAACTAGACCCGATAGATTCTGCAGCATCCTCAACTATTGATATGTTATGTTTTTTACAAATTGAAACTAACTTATTCATGTCGCACATATTTCCTAAAACATGAACAGGAACAATAGCTTTAATTCTTTGCCCAGTAGATTTTAAAATACAGTCATTATCCCTAATTTCGGTTTTGGAATCTAAAAACTCAACTAATAAATCTAAATCTATCTGCCATGTATGTTCATCAACATCAATTAATATTGGACTAGCATCAACGTATTTTATTGCATTTAAAGTTGCAATAAATGTAAGATTTGTTGTTAAAACTAAGTCATTAGATTTGACACCTGAAATCAAGAGTGAAAGATGAAGAGCAGTAGTTCCGCTTGAAACTGCAACGGAATATTTTGAACCTACATAGTTTGAAATCTGATTTTCAAATTCTGTAACATATGAACCAACAGATGACACCCAGCCAGTATCTAAACAATCTTTGACATACCTCCATTCATTTCCATTTATATTTGGACCTGAAAGTAATACCATATTAAATATTTTTAAATTTTGAGGAATAACAGTCAGTAATTATTCCAGATTCAACTATTTTTTTTATTTCAGAAATTCCATCAGGAACTGTTTTTGAAATGGAAAATCCTAATTTGTTTTTAATTTTTGAAAAATCAACCCTATAGTCTCTTGGGTCTTCATCTTTTGCTACATATTTAATTTCTCCATTAACCAATTTATTAATTTCTCTAATAATCATTCCTTTTTGGTAATTTTCATTTGTATCGCCAACCCCAAAAACTTCTGATTTTACTTTTTCTTTTTTAGACTCTAAAACTAAAATTGAAGCACGACATAAATCATCAACATGAGCATATGGTCTCCAAAATTGTTCTCCCCATATTTCTTGATAGTTTTCAAGCACCATATTTCTTGTAAATTCATTAACTGTAAGATCAAAACGAATTCTTGGTGAAAATCCATAAACAGTTGAAAATCTTAGTGCAGTTGAACAAACATTAGAATTGTTTTTCTCATTCAATAAATAATTTTCAAACTTAACTTTTAATTCAGCATACAAAGAAACAGGATTTAGTTCAGAATCTTCTTTAACATAACTATCAGAATCTTTCATCTTTCCGTAATTACTACAAGTTGATGCAAAAACAAATCTTTCAACACCAGATTTTTCACATTCTTGAAAAAGATTTACTGATCCATCCCAATTTGTTTCTTTAGCTTCATCTGAAAACTTACTACAGGCAGGATCACCAACTATAGCGGCTAAATGTATAACATAATTAACATTAATCAATGCTTTCTTAACATCTTCAATGTTTCTTATATCTCCCTTTTGTAATTCGAAGTCATTGTTGGTTATTAAATCAAATAAAGACTCTCCTCCCCATTTTAAGGAATCTATAACCCTCACACTATAACCTTTGTTAAGTAATTGTCGAACCATTACGCATCCTATGTAGCCTGCTCCACCCGTGACTAAAACTTTTTTCATATTTTTTTTATTTAATTAAATTAGTTATGTGTTCGCCTATTGCAAAAGATGCTGTAGCTGCTGGCGAAGGAGCATTACAAACATTAATAATATTATTTTTAGAAATTATCAAAAAGTCATCTACCATTTCACCGTTTGATTTAACTGCTTGAGCACGAACACCCGCTCCACCTGATGATATGTCTGAAATTTTTATTTCTGGTATTAATTTTTGTAAAGATCTTAAATACGCTTGTTTGGAAAAAGAACGATACATTTCATTAATTCCTTCTTTCCAATATAATTTTATTAATTTTAAAAATCCTATATAACTGATTGACTCAAATAATTCTCTTAAATTAATAATGGACATTTTATAACCTTCACGACTAAATGCAAAAACTGCGTTAGGTCCAGATTCAATAGAATTGTTAATTCTTCTGGTAAAATGAACGCCTAAAAATGGGAAATCAGGATTAGGAACAGGGTATATTAAATTTTTTACCAAATAAGATGCTGACGATTTTAGATTATAATATTCGCCTCTAAAAGGAATGATTTTATAATCAATTTTAAAATTAATTTTAGCTAATTTATCTGAATACAAACCAGCTACATTTATAACATATTTACCTTTAATTTCAACTAAACTATTGGTAACTAGAGTGTTAGAGTCAGTTTTATTTATAATATTTGTAACTTTAGTATTAAAACTAAACATAACACCATTTTCCTTTAAAAGTTCATAAATTTTTTTTGAAACTAGTTTATAATCAGTTATTCCTGCCTGCGGAACATGAATTGCTTTTAATCCATTTACATGTGGTTCATATTTTTTTATTTCATTGGGTTCTAAAATTTTTAATCCTTTTAACCCATTTTTTATTCCTTTTTTATATAATTTAATTAGTTCATTAATTTCATCATCACTGCTGGCTACAATTAGTTTGCCACATATATCATGTGGAATATTATATTTTTTTAAAAATTTTAGTAATAAATCATATCCTTTTTTACAATTAAGAGCTTTACTAGATCCTGGTTTATAATAAATTCCCGAGTGAATAACATTGCTGTTATTTCCAGATTGATGTTTTGAAAAGGTCTCTTCTTTTTCAATAACAATGATATTTGATTTGGGGAATTTTTTTTTAAGAGAAAGAGCAGTACTTAAACCTACAATTCCAGCACCTACAATAGCGAAATCATATTTCATAGGTCAAAGATAATTAACAGTATGAATAAGAACAAAGATTTTAAAATCATGTCATTATTAATTTTATTAAGATAATAGAAATTGTCTTATTAAACTATATTATTAAGAATTAGTGCAAGTAAACTACAAAAAATTATTTAATTTTTTTTGCAGGATTACCAACGTAAGTGGTATTGGCTGGAATATCTTTTAAAACTATAGCACCCGCGCCAATAATTGAATTATCTCCGATTCTGACTCCTTCTTTAATAACAGCTCCAGCGCCAACAAAAACATTTTCTCCAATACTAACACCACCACAAACAGTAGCATTTGGACCTATATGACTAAATTTTTTGATTTTAACTTCGTGTTCAATAATCGACGCCGTATTAACTATAACTCCAGTTCCAATTTTTACTAAGCTATTAATTACAGAGTTAATTCCAATTGAAATTGAACTTTCAGGTTTAATGTAAGCAAACTTACTTACTGTAGATGTTGGGTCAATAATATTTAAAAAAGTTATATTATTTTTTTTAATCAAATTTTCATAAATATTTCTTCGAATTTTGTTGTCTCCAATTGTAATAAATATTCTTTCTTTGGAAACAATACTATCTTCTAAACCCAAATAATCAATATTGAAGGGATTAAATTCTTTTATTTTTCTGTCATAATATCCCGTACAAATTAATTTCAATTTGATTGCAGAGTCAAGAATTACAAAAGAATGACCTGAGTATCCTATTATTTTAAATTTATTTTCCATTCGACATTATTTTTTCTTTGATTAATAAGGAATATTTAATAGCTAATTTTTTTCTATCAAAATTTTTCTTAGCAAATTTGAAACCATTTTCTCCAATTTGAATCAGCTTATCGTTCGGAAAATTAAATAATTCTTTAGCTTTTTCTGCAATCAAAAATGGGTTTTCTGGATGAACATAAAAACCACAATTTGCTTCTTCTATTAAAGCTCTAGACACACCGTCTATTGCTAATAATACAGGTTTTTTACATGCCATGTAATCAAATGTTTTATTAGAATAAATAGTTTTAAAAACTTCAGCATTTTTTAGTACTGAAGCTCCTACATCTGAAGCTAGAATATATTTAAAAACTTCAGCTTTAGGAACTGAATCTCTAAAAATAACATTTTTTAGGTTTCTTTTCTTTGCTTCTTCTTTTAACATTTCCTTTTGAGCTCCAGAACCAATCAACTGAAAAACTATTTTAGTTTCTTTTAGTAATACAGCTGCATCAATTAATTGTATTAAGTGATTAGCTAATCCATGAACTCCTATATATGTAATTACAAATTTATCATCAAGTCCTAAAGTTCTTTTAAATTCCTGAGGATCAAACATTTCTGTTTGAAATTTTTCAGCCAAACTAAAATCAGCTGCATTTGGTATAAAAATAATTTTTTCTTGCTTAACGCCCTTTTCTATCAGTTTAGATTTAAAAGCCGGTGTTAATACATTTATTAGTTTTGCTTTTTTGTAAATATAAGCTTCAAATAAATAAGCTACTTTTATAAGTATTTTTTTTTTTAAAACCCCTGTATCAATTGCTGACTCAGGCCATAAATCCCGAACTTCAAAAACTATAGGAAGTTTTTTAAAAAAAGAAATAATTACAGCTGTAATTCCTGTGAACAAAGGAGGAGATGTAACCAAGATAACATCGTATTTTCCTTTAGTTTTAAATAATCCTGCATATGTGGATGAAAATACGAAGGAAAAATAAGACCATAATCTTCCTATAAAATTTAGATTATAACTTTCTGAAACATGACATCGAATTACGTTAACTCCTTCATAAAAATCATTTTCTGTGTAAAAATATTTATTTTTATATTTAGTTTCTTTCTTTCCGGAAGTATAACTCACCATACCCCCTAGAACAGTTACTTTATGACCTTCTGAGCTCCAAACTTTGGTCATTTCATTAAATCGGGAACCTCCTCCTTCATTTTTTCCAAGAAAATTTTGATGTATCAATAAAATATTCATTTTTGATAACTAATTTTTGTTTGAAATATATTTGTGTTAGTTTTAAATGATAGTCTAATTGATGGCTCTTTATATCCGTAATATGATGAATACCACTTTTCTTCGATTATAGGTTCTAATTTCTGATTGTTTCCGTCTAATGAGGTTATTGATAGCTGATCTAAACTCTTTTCTGAGAAATGCCAGTATTGAAAAGAAGGTTTATTTTCAATTCCTTTAATGGTATCCTCAACAAACCATTCATCTATTTGCTTTTTCTTTATAATCTTTCTTTGATGATAAATATTTGAACCTAATTGTTTAAAACCTTTTATTTTTCCGTTGAAAACAAATCTATCTTTAAATTCACGTAAAGATGATTTTGATTCTTTAACCCAATAATTCCACATGAATCGATCTCCTTTTTGCATTTGATCTTTTCCGTCTATGCTAATTGTATTATGTCCTTGAGACCCGTTAAAATAACTTGTTAAATCTTTACTAGAATTGTATTGATAGGATCCGCTATCTCTTAATATGTTTTTTCCATCTACCCAAAGATCAAGATGTAAATTGTCTGATTGATAAGGTCTATCTTTATAAGACCCACATCTTACAAAGGTCTTAGTGTTACCTTCCTGAATGATATAATAACCACTTACATTAAATTCATTTAACACAGGGATTTCTAAAGCAGTTTTAATCACAGGTTGTATTCCATACCAATATGAACTTTGACTATCAAATTCACTAGACCCTGTTAATACAGCATTTAGATCGTCAAGTTGAGAACGATAATTTCGATAGTCATCATTAGTTAATTTAAAAAATAAAGCTCCATCATTCAAACCATAATTGGGTAATTTTCCGCTTTTAGGATCAATACAGGTCCTTAAAAAAAATAATGATTTTTTAGATCTTTCGTAAACTATACTTTTAAATGAATCATTATTTAATTTAGATAACTGAATACCCCAAGTTAATAACTGAATTACTACCCGATGATAATTCATAGAAAACTGCAGAAATGTCCCGTCATCATAGATTTGATATTGAACTTCTTGCTCAAACCAAGATTTACCTTTTTTGCTCCATTTCTTTACATTAGGAAAAAAAGGGAATAGTTTTCCTGAAAGATATAAAAGTAGGGTTTCAGTTATAGCATGATTATTTCTTACCGAAATTCTTGAAAAGTTAATATTTTTATACACATGATGAATTTGCCAATATATAGAGTTTAATATTTTATTAAATAAACTCTCTTTTAAAATTTCAGAATCCTTATAATAATACAATGCAAATGTCCAATTTAGAACTCTCAAACTTATTTCTTGACTACACTTATAGTTAGGTCCTTGATTTATTGGATTCATATTAATGAAGTCTTCAATTTGATTAAATACAAATTTAGATTGGTCATCATCAAAATGGTAATCATAACGAATAATGTCATATAAGAACGAAAAACGAGCTTTTTCCCAAACGTATTTTATATCTCCAGATTTTATTGAAAAATCTTGAATTTCTGACCAATGTTTATTAATGTCATATTTATGACCTGTTATCGGGTTTGTTATCCAATCATAGTGTTCACCTAAATTAATTTTTGACTTATTAAAAAAAGTATACACTCCTTTTTTTATGTTATTAAAATTTGATTTTAAAAGATCGTCTCTCTTTTTTTCTAAACTCATAATATTTTTTCCATAAAAAAAAAATGGCGGCAAGTTGTCTTTCCAATCTTTTAAACTGTGAAAAATATTAAATTTAGGATTTACAGGAAATACTTTTTTTTGCAATCCTAGTTTTGTTTTAATAATATAAATAAGTCTAAATACTATATACCTCATTCCCATATTGGAAATAAAGTTTAACATTCTGTTTATTTTTTTTTTCATTTATTTTAAAAAAAAATTATTCAATGGTTACCCAAGATCCCTCTTTAAGACTTTGAATTGCAGCAAAACTTGCTTTGGTTACATTTATTAATTCATCGTAAGGAATTAATTCTACAGAACCTTGCTTTAATCTCTCTGTTATTTTAGCAAATTGTGCTTTATGACCTTTATCTAGCTTTGTTTTTAATTTTGAAAACCCCTTAACTCCAAACCCTGAAGTCTTAATAAAGTTATCTATCGTTAAAACTTTTCCATGAGAAAAAACTTCCAAACGTTCTTTTGGGTATGATTTTGGTCCGTTAGAAAAATAGTTTACAACTCCTGTAGAACCATTTTCCATCTTTACTAAAATAGAGGCGTTGTCTGTATTTTCTGATGGATTAGCTCCCAAAGCGTTCATACAGACAGATTTTATTTTACTTCCTGATAAAAAAACCATTAAATCTAAATAATGACAGGCTTCACCAATAATTCTTCCACCACCAACTTTGATGTCATGCACCCAGGCTTCTGGCGGAATTAGGCCTGCATTCATGGTTGCAATAATATTCATTGGGGAATTGCCAAATAATGATTTTGTCTTTTGAGAATGTATAGAAAAACGACGATTAAAACCAATCATTAGTGTACCATTATTTTTACTGTAAGATTTTTGAATGGCAGCTAACTCTTCATTATTTAAAGCCAAAGGTTTTTCAACAAAAACGTGCTTGCCTTTATTTAAGGCTTTAATTACCATGTCTGCATGAAGATTATGGCGTGTGGTAATCATTATTAAATCTACATCATTATCATTTAATATTATTTCATAATCAGTAGCACTTTGAAATATATTATATTTTTTTGCCAAAGCAGTTCCATTAACACCCCCAGCAGAAACTATATATTTAATATTTGCTTTTGTCTTTTTTAAAGCTGGCAACATAGTCATCTTAGTAAAATTTCCTGCGCCAACTATTCCAATTATACCATTTGTTAATTTTGAATCTTTATTATTAACAACTATTGAATATTTTGGCTTATTACTTTCTTTGTATTTAAAAATAGTAGCTATTGATTTAGAATTGCCAATGTTAGCATATACTTTATTAAAATCTTCAAGTGGAACCACTTCCGAGATTAATTCTTTAACTCCTAATTTTCCTGAGGAAATTAATTGCATAATAGTTTCAAAATTTCTTTTTTCAGTCCATCGCACATAGGGTAAAGGATAATCAATTCCCTTAAATTCATAATCATCATCATAACGTCCTGGACCGTAAGAACAAGATACTTGAAAACTTAATTCTTTTTCATAAAAATCTGCTCTCGAAATGTCCAGTCCGATTACACCAACTAAAACAATTCTTCCTCTTCTCCTGCTCATTCGAGCAGCTTGTGATATAATTTCATTGGATTTTGCTGAGGCTGTTATTAATACTCCATCAGCACCAATACCATTAGTTTTATTAATTATAAATTTAACAGGATCAATTCCTTTCAAAGGATTAAATGCAATTACACCTTTACTTTTAGCGATCTCTACTTTAGAATCATCTAAGTCGTAACCGATAACTTTACAACCGTTAGCAACTAATATTTCAGCTGACAATAAACCAATTAGCCCCAAACCAATTACAACTACAGTTTCACCCATTGTTGGATTTATTAGGCGGATTCCTTGTAAACCAATGGAGCCAATGACAGTAAAAGCAGCTTCATCATCAGAAATATTGTCTGGTATGTGAACAGCCAAATTTTGAGGTATTGAAACAAACTCTGCATGTTGTCCATTAGATGCCACCCTATCTCCTACCTTAAAATCAGTTACATCCGGACCAACTTCAATCACTTTACCTACGTTGCAATATCCTAATGGTAAAGGTTGTTCCAACTTATTAAAAACCGTTTCTAAAGTTGGCATAAGCCCTTCGGTCTTTATCTTATCTAAAACCATCTTTACCTTATCTGGTTGTTGCCTCGCTTTCTGAATTAACGAAGCTTTACCAAACTCAACAAGCATACGTTCTGTTCCTAAAGAAACCAAGCTACGTGTTGTTTTTATCAATACTTGACCAGATTTTACCTTTGGAGATGGTAATTCTGCAAGTTCTGTAATTCCCGTCTTAAAAGATTGTAATATTTGTTTCATTCTTATTTATTATTATCATAAAATTGTCTCATCCATGATTCGATAGCCAGTAAAGACCAGATTGAATAGGATGCATCAATTATTCCTTTTTTATTATCTTCAATTAATTTTGATACTTTATCAAAATTAAATATACCTCTGTTAATAATTGTCTCTTTACTCAAATAATCATTAATTAAATAATCCATATCATTAAGAATCCATTTCCGTACTGGTGCACCAAAACCTGTTTTAGGTCTGTAAATAACTTCTTTGGGCAAATATTTCTCTGCTATCTTTTTTAATAAATATTTTGTTTCATTCCCTTTAAGTTTATAATTTGGAGGGATTTTCGTTGAAAATTCGACAAGTTCTGTATCTAAAAATGGTACTCTAACTTCAACTCCCACAGCCATACTCAATTTATCAGTATAATTAAGATTATGATCCGTAAGAAAAGTGTTTATCTCCCAAAATAACATTTTATTTAAATCAGATTTTTCGTCAGGAATAAATTTATTTAGATTTTCAAAATAACTAAAACAATTATAATCATTTGGCTCAAGAAAAAGACTTCGAAGAGTAGAATGGTCTATCCAGCTGAAATAACCCATCATTCTCTCATCTTTTGATTTATCTATATTTGCAGATAATTTTTTAAACCTTCTAATAAATGAGCTTTTTCCGCTAAATTTTAGTAGCACATTTTTAATTAATTTGCGTAAAAATTTAGGAATATTCTCAATAGTTGACTCTAAATTTAATGCTTGATGTCTTCTATACCCTGACAAAATATCATCTCCTGATGTACCTCCTATCAATACTTTAATACCATCTTTTCTTGCAGCTTTGCATATATTATATACATTTGTCGGTGCTGGGTCAGCTTGAGGTTCATCTAAATGATAAATAACTTTATCAAAGCTTTTTAATATGTCAGTCTTTGCATCAACAATAGTTAGATTTACTTTTAAACATTCTGCTACTTTTTTGGCATAAAATAAGTCATCTGTAAATCCATCTGTAGAGTCAACACGAATAGTGTAGCAGTTTATTTTCATTTCTGGGTTTAATTTCCGAGCCATAGCTACTAAAATACTAGAATCTAAACCACCTGAGAGAAAAAAACCTAAAGGAACATCAGAAAGCATTTGCCTTTCTACGGCTTTTAAAAGACAATTTTCTAATTTAACCATTAAATCATCTTCAGATTTAGTTATTAAATATTGACCGTTAAAAGGGACCGTGTAATACTTATGCTTCTTAATATTTTTTAAATTATTAATATTACCTTTTAAATAAGTTCCGGGTAATAATTTTTTAAATTCGTTAAAAGGGGTCTTTTCACCTGGGGACCATAAAAAATTAACGTAATTTTTTAAAGCAGATTTATCAATGGATATTTCTTCTCTTTTGTAGGAGCATATTGCTTTCAGTTCAGACGAAAAATAAACTTCATTTTCATTTAAATGATAATACAAAGGTTTAATGCCAAAATGATCTTTAGAAATAATTATATCTCCGGTGACTATATTAAAAAAAGAAAAAGCAAAAATCCCGTTTAATTTACTTATAAAATCAGTTCCGTATTTAATTAAACCCTCTAAAAGAGTTTCGGTATCACCGGATGAATTAAATTCTACTTTTGGAAAAAACTTTTTTCTTAGTTCAATATGATTATAAATTTCTCCGTTAAAAATCAATACATATGACCTGTCGTTAGAAAACATGGGCTGATTTGCCGATTCAGTAGTATCCAGTATTGATAATCGTGTGTGACCCAAAAAGTAATTTTCACCTTTAATATAATCTTTGTTATCAGGACCTCTATGACTTATTAAATTAAGCCTTGGAATTGCGGAAAATTTTTCCACATTATTTCCATAGTAACCTATTATTCCGCACATTAAATTTGTTGATTAGTAAATTATTAATTGTTTTAAATTGAGATATAATTTTATCGAGTCTTAATTGATTAAATATCCATGAAAATCAAAAACAGCTATATTATGATATTTCATAAATTATTTAACATTAATTTGTTCACATAAAGACAATAGTTTTTCAGCTCTTTCTTTCGCTGTTAAAAAATGAGTAAGTCTTTTTTTTCCATTATTAATAACTTTTTCTCTTAACTCTGAATCATTTATAGCTATTTTAATCTTATCTACTATGTCATTTTCATCAAGTGGATCAAAATAAATTGCCGCATCTTCACATATATCTCTAGCAAATTGCAGGTCTGAAGTTAGAATTAGTTTTTCCATCTTCATTGCTTCAGGATAAGTTGCGGTAAAAGTTTCCAATAATGTTGGTAAAAATAAAAAATCTGATTCTTTATATAGTCTAACACATTCAATAGCATTAACAGGTCCCTTATTAATTATGTAAGGTCTTACAGAAGGAGATATTATTTTTTTAAAATCAAAATCAGAAATTGTAATAATAAATTTAAAATTAATCATACTTTTAAGTAAAACTGGAATGACTTTATTTAAAATTATTATGTTCTTCTGCGGGTAATTTGCGCATAAAAGTAAAAATCTATGCTCTGCTTTATTACTTTCCAGTTTATCAGAATTTAATAAAAAACTCTCATGATTATTATAAATATCGCTATGTGTATTACTTATAACAACAATGTCGTGATCTTTAAATTTTAAAATATTTAGCAGTTTTTTCTTAGCATATTCTGTTTCTATAAAAATTTTATTAACACTTTTTTTTAAGTGATGTAGTTTATAAATATTTAATAATTTTATTTTAGTTTTTGTTAAAAAATCAAGCCTAGAGAAAGCAATTGATTTTGGATTATAGCACCAACCATCAGCAAATCCACAAATATGAAAAACATTTGGCTTCCAGTATGTGGGTCCGAATATTGATAAAACTAAATCAGCACCAAAGTTTTCAGTAGATTCGTTTAATCTGTTTATAACTCGTGATCTTGATATTATTTTTGCTGGACTAATATTAATGATTTTAACAGAAAAATTCTTTGGGAAATTTATATTTATTATTTCTTTTTCTAATTGTGGAGAAGAAAAAACTAAAAATTTATGATTAGTTTTTAGTCTTGATAGCTCCTGTAAAATAGAAAAAGCCACTTGCAAGCCACCTCCGATAATTATATTAGAACCATTTACTACAATATTCATAAAATGAAATTTAGTTTACATAATAATTTAAAAGAAAAATATTAACTATTTAATGTTGAAATAAAACTAGCAGCTACAATTTCTGGAGTTATAATAGTGGATCTTGCTTTAGCATTTATTGACATTCTTTTTAAAATATCTTCTTCCATATTCATTATAGTAGTAATTTTACTGATTAAATCATTAACGTCCTCTGATTTGAAAGTAAAACCTGTGTAATTAGGTAAAATAAATACAGGAGCTGCCCCACAAACGTCAGAAGATAAAACAGGAATCCCAGCTGACATGGCCTCATGAATTACTAACGCCCATGGTTCATCTAAACTTGGTAAAATCATAAATCCATATTGATGAATTTCATTAATTAAATCATGAGGTTGCATAAAATCTTTAACCACAATGTTTGGTTCATTTTTTATTTTATCGACTAATTTTCCATTACCAATAAAAGTTAAACTCCAATCTTTTTTATTTTGAATAGTTCTCCAGGCCTCTAACAAAATGTTTATTCCTTTAATTTCTTCAAACCTTCCTAGAAACAAGAATTTTTTAGCAAAATTATTATTTTTATTTTTTCCAAAAGAATTAACATCAGCACTATAAAGATTAAAGATAATTTGATTCTTTTTAAATCCTAATTTTCTAGCATACTCATATTGATAAGGTCCAGCAACCCAAATATGTGTAAAAAATTTTTTGTAGGTAAATCTAAAAATAAAATAACCTATTTTATGTTTAATGCTATTTGAAGCTTGTGTATCACAGCCCGCAACAACTGGAATACTATTGTTTTTTAATATTTTTCCAATTTTCAAATATGTATTATCCATCCATCCTGAAATAAAAGAAATATCTGGTTTTATTTCTTTGACTAGTTGTAATAATGCCTCATAATCATATGAAGATCTATTATAATAATGAACATTATTAATTTTAGGAGGTATATATGGAGTTAATTTTTTATGATCCCAATGAACAACATGAACATTTGCATTATATTTTAAGGTATATTCTTTTAATACTGGAATTTGATATCCCATTAATTCAGCATAAAGGTATAATATGGTCATCGTTTATTTATTAATAAATTTATTTAATATTTCTGTTACTCTATTATCACTTGAATGTCCATCTTTTAAAAGCCGCTTATAACCGCTATCAGAAATTTTTTTAATCAAGTTTGGATTAAGCAATAACATTCTACACTTATTAACTAATTCTTCTTTAGAATTAAAGTAAATAGCTTCTTTATTTTCTTCAAACATCGCATTTAATTCATCTGTATATTCACTCATCATTAATGTTTTAGCAGATGTTATTTCAAAGCATCTTCTAGTGTAAGTGTCACTATTAATTTTAGATAAAAAAACTAAAGCTATTTTAGATTTATTTATGATAAAATTATATTGTTTACCGTAAACAGGTTTTTTTATTATGTGTTTAATTTGCTCATATAACGGTGCTTGCTTCCATAAATCGCCACCAAAAACTTTAATATTAATCTTAGCATCTAGCAATGCTTTTATATAAATATCTCTTCCATCGTTTTCATAATGACCAATAAAAATAACATCTAAATTTTTATTAAGAATCTTAGGGTAATTAACCTCTTTTAAATAATAAGATTTTAATATACTCACATTATTAATCCCAATATTTTCAAAATCAATTACATTTTTAAATCTATAAACGAAATTATGATCACAAAACTTTGCACTTTTTATATAATTATTCCAATAGTTCTTACTAGGAATTTCACTAAATGGATCATCATTATTATATGAAAATACTTTACAGCCTAATTTTTTAATATTATAGACAGTCAAATGATTAATTTCAACTGCTCTATATAGAAACACTAAATCATAATTTTGATCTTTTATTTTTTTTAAAATAAGCTTATTTATTTTAGATATTTTGGGACCGACAATGAATTTACTTTGAAAAATATCAAATAATTGAAGAATTTTATTAGATCCTTTATAATTAAATTCATCAAGCTTAAAGGACTTTACATCATTATCAGTCTTCTTAAAAGCATCAAATATGGCTTTAGCATAAAATTTATATTTATAATTTCCAACAATTAATATTTTCATGTTTATTGAAAATTTCGCACTAGAACATAATTAAATGAAGTCCATTTAAAATTAAGCATGCAAATACTATTAACGGTAAAAACCTGATAGATTTTTTGTTACATATAAAAATAAGAAATGGAAAGAAGATTGTTAAATATCCATGATGACCCGCTGCTCCTGCAAAAATTGAAGTTGACATAATTAAACCAAATAAGATTATATTATTTTCATTTTTTTTTAAAAATTTCATCTTATTTTTTTTTAATAAAAGTTCGGTCAAAATTATTAACCAGGTAAATACTGATCCAATTAACATAAAAAACATTAAAATATTACCACCAAAATTATTGTAATGTATACTGAAATCATACCAAGGAAAATTACCAAAAGAGGTAATAATAAATTTATATATGATGCCTAATAAACCTGTAAACTTATAAGTTGAACCGGCGTTAAATAATTGATCATCTGAAGGAAGTAGATTATCATTAAAAAAATCAATGAAGTAGATATAGAATGGGATAAATAACAGAAAAACATAAAACGAATATTTAAATTTATTTACAGAGCTGTTATAAAATATTCTTAAAATGAAATAAACCAGGTATAAAAATAAATAAGCAGGTTTAGAAAAAAATGTGAATAAAACAGATAAGGATAACACAACTAATGAAATTAGGTTAACTTTTCTTAAAGTTGATTCGATAGCTAAATAGAACATGAAGACTGAAAAAAAAGTAAAAAAATGTCTTGTAGGTGTAACTCCCTGTAAAAAAAAAGACGGAGAAATTAATAAAAATAAGACTACATAAAACATATGTGAGTGATTCAATATTTTTAATAACTCATTAAACTTTACCAAAATAAATGTCAGAAATAAAAAAAATAATTGCTGGCTTAAATAGAATGTATTTTCACTAACATTTGAACCGAAAAATTCTATGATTAGTATGATCGGAGGAAAAGCACCTATATATCTAAAGTCAAAAAAAATTAAATTTAAACTACTTGAATTAAAATAATTATTATTAGTGAATAATAAATCATGAATATAATTTGCTTGTCTAAAATAATAGACTCCATCACCAATTTTAGTATAATCTTGTTGATAAGCAAGACTTAGAAAAACTGATATCAAAGGGAAAAGAAAAAAATAAAAACTTTTACTGTTTTTAAAACATAATGTTAATTGTAATGTTAACAAAATAATCAATAGTAAAATAAAAGTATATGGATCAAAAAAATTGTTGAACAAAAAAACTATTATATATATTAAAAGGAATATAAAATTTTTCATTTTATTATTTTAAATAGTCTGCTCCGTTAAATGTATTATTGTATCTGGTTCCGTAGTCAATATGCCAGTTATTTTTGTACCAAAATTGTTCTAAATACTCATAATCTATCGGATGAAAATAATTTCGAATAAAAAAATTAGAGCATTCATCACTCCACTTGGGGACATAATCAATATTGTCCATAAATTTTAATAATAAGTATCCTTCTGCGGTACCTTGACGCATAAAATTAAGATTATTACTCTCAACTTTGATGTCTTTTATTTTTTTAGTATCAAGATCACAATTCCAATAGACTAATAAATCGTCAATAAGACCAAACATTAACATATCTGAAATTGAATAATACCTATCCTTAAAACTATTCATTGTTGAAAATATTAATTTTGATTTTAAAGGACTTAAATCCTTAGAATTTTCAGTAATAATTTCAATAAATCTCATTAAATAATTACTATTTCTTTGGTAAATTATTTGATCTGTTCTTGTTTTTAATGCATATTTAAAATTGTTTTCCTTTAAATAATTAAGAGCATTAACCGTTGAAATTATTTGTAAGTTAATATTTTTTATACCTGAAAATTTTGGGTAATCATTAATAATAATTTTAATATTCTTAATTTTTTTAATCTTCTCAATAACCTTTTTATCGGAATCGACCCAAATGCTAATCACAATTAACACATTAGGAAACATTTTTCTGTAATTATGTATTGTTTGGAGTAAGAAATTTTTGTCTGCTATTATGTTCCCTTGAATAATTATAGCAACTTTTTCATTAATATCATAACTATTCATTATGTTATTATTAAAAATCTTGTAAGTTAATATATTACCCGAAAGCTTATAATAAATTACTGAAATTAACCTCAAAAGTGTCTTAATCATTTTAAAAAATTTTTAATTGCTGATAAAATACTAAAAGATGAACCGTGAGGGGGAAGGTCTTTGAAAAAATAAGCTCTAACCATTTCAAAATCTTGCCATCTAAACATAGTATATTTAATATCTTTATCACTTAAGAAGGTGGCTACATGTTCTCTTGACGAAAAATGAGGACTTGTGGAATATTTATCCATATTTTCATAAAGACTTGCAAACAAATCCATATTCTTAGAGTTTGAAAAAAACCATAAATCTAAAAACCCCTTACCTTCGTAGTTATTAATAAAATTCAATTTAAAATTATTTTCTGGTCTAGGTAAATCATTCCAATGTGAGGCATAAAAATATTTATTATTATAGTTTGAAAAAACAACGGGTTTTAGGAAAGCGACGTCAAATCTAGTTATCATAACATGATCGTAAGTAAATTTATTTTTAATTTCATAATCTTTTTTAAGTTTTAATACCTTCATATTACTATACCAACGACTACAAGCATTATGTTTTCTTTTTAAGTTTGACTTTTTCAAGTCCTTACTAAGGAATTCTTTTATTTTTAATTTAAAGTATGATTTTAAATCTTGAAAATCTTTGATGGGATTTTTAAGATTTAAAGCTTTTTTAAAAACTTTCTGTTTTTCAAAAATAGAAAGTTTTGGATTATATAAATTGACAATTTGTTCTTCAAGATCTGTATTCCAACAATGAATAAAAACATCAATTTCCGGATTATGATCCAAAATATATTTCTTCACATATTTATATGTAAAGGCAGGATCTAACAGCTCACCTTCTCCACCTTGTCCTTTAATAGAACCTACAATTCCTGATAAACATAATGCGATCTTCATATAATTAAAATTTTATGTAGTTTTTATAGTTGATTTAATTTTATTAATTAATATTCTTCTTTTAATAATATTAGCCTTAATAATTTGGATTTAATTGATTCTGTCGGTGTTTTTATTAATGCAATAACTTCAAACATTAAAAAGTTAGTAATAACCAGTATTGATGTAATAATAATTATCCACAACCAATCTAATTCTAAAGGCAAGTAATATGATATTATGAATGTTACAAAAATACTAGGCAAGCTTCGAATTATTGGGGGTATAATTGAATTATATAGCAATTCTTTTAATTTTAAATCTATTTTATCACAAACAAGCCAAGGAGTGTAAAATCCAGTTGTTAAAAGCTTGCTAATTAATGTTCCTAATGCCACTCCTACAATACCAAATGGACCAATTAATATCAACGAAATAAAAAGATTAAAAATAGCCTCAAGGGAAGTTGCTATTGTCCATCTCTTTAAATCACCAGACGCGTAAATAATTGAAGTTGTACCACGATATATGGTGTCAAAAATTGCCCATAAGACAAAGATTAAATTTAAAACATTTCCGCCATAATATTCATCTCCAACCCATAATTTCACAAATATAGGATTTACTATAAATATTAATGCGCCTCCAAAGAGTGCCATTCTTACAGCGAAAAAGGTAAGTCTTTTATAAGATTGCCTTAACTTATCCATTTCATTATTGGCAAACATTTCTGTTAATGCTGGAAAAATTGCATTTGGCAATTTACTTGCTAACGAAACACTAAATAAAATCGGCAGTTTAGAAGTAAAGGAATAGGGAACTACATTAGCCGCACCCACTGAACCTGCAATGATGATATTATCAGAGCTAAGGGCAACTGTATTAGCTACTCTTCCAAGTTGAAAAAAACCTCCAAAATTTAGTAGTCTTTTTAAATCTTTTATATTAAAATATGAAAATTTAAAATTTAGTTCAGGAAAATATTTTTTTGAATAAATATAACTTACAAAACTTCCGAAAAAAACAGTGAAAAGACTTGCCAAAGGTAAAGCTATAAGCCCAACACCAAAATAAAGTAAGATAATCGATAAACCTACACTTATTATTGAAATTATATTATTTGATATATTGATTACTGCCATTTGCTGAAAACCAACAACTATAGATTTAAAAATAGAAAGCGGAAGCGCTAAAGCACCAGAAATAATAGCAACACGATATGCAGAGAGAACAATTATAGATTCATGAGGCGGAATTTTAAACCATAAAGGAATGTAAGATGAAATGCTCATTCCAATAATAAAAAAAATAAAGCCAACTCCAGTGAAAGCTATCAAGGCTGTATTAATAAGACTATTTAAGTTTTTAGAGACTCCTTTTGAAGCTTCAGCAGCAATAAAACGAGTCAAAGAAATACCCAAACCTAAATCGGTCAATGCGAGATAACCTAATATAGAAATTGTAGTTATCCAAAACCCATAGAGTGTCTCAGAAGTTAACTTTAAAATAATTGGAGCAGCAATAAAAGTGACTACAGTTAAAGCAATTGTACCACCAACATCAGAAATAAATCCAAATAATGCTTTTTGTGTTCTGTTTTTCACTAAATATTTTTTGAAACAGGATTTAAAACAAATTTCTCTAAATCCGAAGGAATTCCCATTCCATACATACCATCATATTCTTTTCCTATATTATAAATTGAAATTTTTGCTTCATTAGAAATCATTTCATTATAAGCTGGGGCAACATAAAACTCATTATTCACACGAAGATTTTTGACAATCATTTGGTTTGCAGCCATTACAAAATCTGAACCCTTTCTGAAATTATATATTCCAACTGTTGCTTCATTTGATATTACCTCTTTTTCAACAACTTTATTGACATTTCCATCTTTACACAATCCAACAAAAGACCATTTAGGGTCATCTGCCCACATTGTCATAATCAAGCCATCTGTATTTTTATCGTCCATAATAGACAAATAATTATTAATATCAATATTAACCCATTGATCACTATTTGCTATCATTAATTGATCATTATTATCAATATATCTTTGTGCCAATAAAACAGTACAGGCAGCCCCTTGAGTAACTTCTGTGACTGGAATAATAATACACCCAGGAGCGATTCGGTTTAATGTTTCCTTCATTCCTAAGTGGTCTAAATGATCTTTAAGAGCTACGAAGATAAATCGATGTTCGCGATCGGGCCGAATATTATTAACAACAACTTCAATCATTGGTTTTTCGTGAACATTTATAAGAGGTTTTGGAAGTTTAAATCCCTCTTCAGCGAAACGACTTCCTCTTCCGGCAATTGGTAAAACAATATTAATCATATTTATCTATTTTTTGGTTATGTATTTGTCATTAGATGCACCTGGTATTTTAACAACAACAGTTGTTACATCAGTAAGCGCTAAAAAATCAGTAGCTTCCATTGGAGGTATTGTCAATATTGATCCTTGACCATATTCGATACCCATCATTTTCACTTTACCATTTAGAATAACGGTATACTCAGTAGCTATTTTATGATAATGTGATTCTTCAAAATCGCCTTTCTTATAATTTTTTACAGCAACTTCAACATCGTTTGTTTTAAATAAAGATGGTTCAAAATTTCCTATAAACCATCCTCCAAGCATTTCTTCTAATTTATTTTTTTTCATTATAATATTGTTTTTTTATAAGTATGTATTTGTGAATAAAGTTTTTATATTTTAGTTTCGATTAAGTTATAAGATAGGGGATGTTATATAGCCACTTAAAAAAAGTATCAATCCTATTCCAGTACTATTAAAACTGTGAAACTAAAATATTCTAAGACAACTAAAATCGCAGGAATTTCTTTTAATTATTATATTGATATATTCTTTAACTTCTTATTTTTTGTTAAGAAATCTCTCAAACTCGATGATTTTTTGTTGAGAATAAAAGGAAATGTAATCGTCTGAATCAATGATCTTATTTACAACCTTTTTATTCAATAATATCATCTGATTTATCAAAGAAGAGGTGTATAATCTATCATTATAATAATCTTCTATTTCTATAGCATTGAATGCAGATACTTTAAAATCTTCAAATGATTTAAAATAATAAAAACCAGCTATTGCAAACCTACTAATTGGTTTTTTTTCAGCAGCTTGTAAAACATTATTATCTTTATCACAGCTAACATAAGACCATCTTGGGTGAACAGAATCGAATGTTATTACCCCAGCATCTGCACTATTATTTTTAAAATAATCTATAAAAGAATTAATATCGGCATTGAATATTTGATCAGCATTAACAATAATAGAATCTTCAGTTTTATTAACTTTTTCTATTGCCATTAAAATACTGCATACTGATCCTTGGGTTTTAGTCTTTAAAATTACAACTTCACAATTAGGAGTTAATAATTTTAAAGTATTATCAAGGTGAAACTTCAAACAATCCTGTTCATTAAGGATATAAATAAATTTATTTTTGCCTTTAATTGTAAGTAAATTTTCAACAACATATTGTATTAAAGGTTTTTTATAAACATCTCTTAATGTAAGAGGGTAAAAGTTGTTGTTACTTTCAAAATCTGAAACTCCTGCGAGAGGTATTATTATATTCATAACTATAAATTTTCAATTTCTTTAATCCTATTTTTAATATTTAGATAGGTTACGTCTGTAACTTCCCCGATTTTTAATAAATAAGCTCCGCTTGCTTTTGCAGCACGGATACCATTTTCATTGTCTTCAAGTATTAAACATTCTTTAGGTTTTAGGTTCATTTTACTGATAGCTTTATTGTACATCTCAGGGTCAGGTTTACCTTTACTAACATCTTCATTTGATATATAAAATTCAAAATACTTTTCTATACCAGCTTGCTGAATCATTACTTCAACTGATTTTCTAATTGAATTTGAACATACAGACATTCTATAACCTTCCTCATGTAATTTAGATAAAGCATATTGGTGTGTAAATAATGGTTTACATTTTTTCAAAATCATCCTCATTGTATGTTTTTGCTTCATTTTATTTATTATAGGGTGTAAATCTTTCGGAAGTTTACCAAGATTACTTAACATATTAAGCTTGTCTTTTGTTGGTAATCCATCAAAAGTGACTAAATGATCGTATAAACTTATTTTTGATCCAAATAAATTAAGTGCCTCGTTTAGTGCCTCGTGGTGCCAATCCTTTGCTTCAATTAGAACACCATCCATGTCGAATAATATTGCTTTTATTTTATTCATATTTAAAAAATTTAGTTGCCTCTTCTGGCCTATCAGTACATAAAATTAAATTATCGTCATTGATAATACTCCAGCTTTTTAGAAAATTCCAATGCTTTAAATGTTCTCTATTATGTAATTCATTTGAAACAATCGCTACTCTTTTTCCGTTACTAATATGTTTTTTAACTGTTACTTCAGAGTACCAAATATTTTCAAAAGCATCCAGCCAAATTCCTTTAACCAATTCATAAAAAGGTAAATCTTTTTCGTATTCACTTTGTCTAATAAATACATTAATACCAAGATTCAAATAATTTATTGTGTCTGGAATAGACATATCAAAAACAAAATAATCATTAATTCCCAAAGAATAAATAAACTCCTTTACAACTTTATGAATCCCATCAGATTTGATATTAATAGCAAGGGGTAAACCGGAAGTATATTGGTTTAAAATCATTCCGAATTCATCAGCTGAAATAAAAGTACCCTCAGTAGGGATGTCATGCGAAATAACCAGCTCACCATTGTAATCTCTAAAATCAGTTTCTGTTCCAATATTTAGTCTAAAACTTCTATGGAAAGCTATTTCTGAGTTTTTTTCTATTTCTTGTTTCCAATAGCCTCTGTGTGAAATTATTCTCATATTTAAATTTTAAATAATAGTTTTTTTAAGTAATTAGAAAATTTCTTTTCAATATAAATCATAGAAAAGTATGATAAAATTATTGAAATAACTATGGTTATTGCATACCTAGTTACACTGTCAAATCCTGTGAGTTCAATAAGCTTATTAGAAAAGGCAAAAGGAATAAGTAAAGTGTGAATTAGATATAATGAGTAAGATATATTTCCAAAAAACATTAAAAACTTACTGTCTTTAAGATTGGAGAACGTAAAGACAATAAAAAAGATTATTGACGGAATTCCCCAAATAAAAAACCGTCTGTATATTCCATAATTATCAATATTTATGAACTCTTTTGCATTTCCTATATATGAGTAACCGAAGTCATTATTTAAATAAATAACAAAAATAATTAATATTGAACTTAATATTAAATGGATTTTATTAAAACTTAATTTACTCTTTATAAAGTCATATTTTAATTGTATAAATACTCCTGCTGCAAAATGTAGATAAAAACTACTAAATAACAAATCTAGATGAGCATTAGGTAAATCAACAAAAAGTCCAATAACACCTAATAAGCTTAATATTAAAAAAATTCTTGTTTTTAACACGTATGAGTTTTTAGAAAATTTTAAAAATACAAACATTAGCAAATAAAATAAGACTTCATATTTCAAACTCCATCCTGAAAAAATAATAGGTTCCGAGTAAGTACTAGTAAATTCACCGATAAATAACGGCGATAATATTAGACTTTCTAGCAAATAAATTTTATCAAAGGAAGAAAAAACAATAAGGGAAATAAATGAAACAGCACATAAAATTAACCATATAGGATAAATTCTTATTAGTCTATTTATAATAAATTTATTAGGATTATTGATATAATTATCTGCCGATTTTGCTATAATAAATCCTGAAATGACAAAAAATATATCTACCCCTATGGATCCGTTAAATTGATCAAGATATGGAAATCTATAGTGCGTAAAAACTACCAATAAACAGGCAACTCCCCTAAGATATTGAATTTCTTTAATCATTTTTAATTTTTATCCAATTTTTAGGTGAAGAATTATTGAAAAATTCTAAGTTATTTTGATGCCATTTACTTGGAATAAGTACATTCTTTTCTTTATAGTTTGATAGAAATGCAGCCCACCAGCTAAAAGTGCTATTAGGAATAATAAAATGTTTGCATAGTGACATTAAATGAAAATCATTTATCATACTAAAAGAACAAAAATTAGAATTCTTGATAAATGATAAATTTTCAATACACCAATCAATATCATCGGAAAAAATAAAACACTCTAAATCCAAAAACTTAGAAATTAATTCTTTGTAGGCTTTTTTGTAATATTTTTCATCTACAACATCGTAAACTGAGTCAATAAAATCACTTCTTCTAACATGGACACAGACACTATTTGTTTTAATTATTTTATTATAGGTAATTTTATCTAAGTATTTCAAATTATGACTTAATGAAAAATCTTTCTTTATATCAGCTTGAACAGATTCAAAGTATTTGTAGTTTTGCCAATAACCTCTGAAAAAATTCTTCTTTTTTAAAGTTATATTTTTTAAATTTTTATAATTCAAATTGTTTTCGCTGAAGTAGTTTGTAAAGGGGTTGGGTGTTAAAAAAGATAATTTTTCCTTGATTCTTAATATTTTTCTTTGAAAGTAATTACCAGTCGACTGTTTAAACTCCAATTTAAATAAATTTAACTCTATCTTACGACAAGTTTGTCCTTTGAAATCCGAATAATAAAAATCTGTATTAAATTCAGTATCAATATTAAATTCTGAATGTATATATTTTGAGAAGGCGTATTGGAAAAGTTGATTTCCTAATCCTCCGGTTAAAAATATAATAGCTTTTTTGCTCATTTATAATTCTTTTTCAAACAATTCTGGATTTACCTTGGAATTAATCCATGTAAAAGTATCTTTCATTCCTTCGAATAAAGTTTTAGAAACTTCCCAACCAACTTTTTCTTTATATAGTTTATTATCTGAATTTCTTCCTCTAACACCAGTTGGGCAATCAAATCCGTATTTTGATTTAAACTCTTGGCCAGAAATATTATGTATAGAAATTTTTTTATTGGAAATATCAATTGCCATTTGAGCAAGCTGATTTATTGTAACCATTTCTTCAGATCCTATATTAACTGGTTCTTTACAATCTGAGTTCATTAATTTTAAAACAGCTTCTACACATTCAGAAACGTGAAGAAAACTTCTACTTTGTAATCCATCACCCCACACTTCAATTTTTTGACCATCTTTTGATTCAGAAACTTTTCTAAGCATTGCAGCAGGAGCTTTTTCTTTTCCACCGGCCCAGGTTCCTCTTGGTCCAAAAATGTTATGAAATCTAGCTATACGAATATTAAGACCGTAATTTCGTTGAAATGATAAAAACATTCGTTCACTAAAAAGTTTTTCCCAACCATATTCACTATCTGGATTTGCGGGATATGCAGAAGATTCTTCACAATTAGGATTTTCAGGGTCCATTTGGTTGTGTTCTGGATACATACAAGCTGAGCTTGAATAAAATACTTTTTTCACTCCCTTTTTTACACATTCTTTGGCCACATTTAAATTAATAAGGGCAGAATTATGCATTACATTAGCATCATTTTCACCGGTAAAAATATATCCTGCTCCTCCCATATCTGCAGCTAATTGATATAATTCATCACAATCTTCAGTAATCACTAATTCAACTGCATCAGGGCTTGTAAGATCACACTTGATGAACTCGTGACATATTTCAGAATGATCCCAAAATTCGTGATTTTTTATATCGGCTATTCTTACATGATAACCTAATTCTTTTAGTTTTTTACCGAGGTGTCCTCCAATGAATCCACCGCCACCTAATACTATCGCTTTTTTCATATTATTTTATTTATTTTATAATGATACCTAACATTAATGTTTTTTTCTATTATGTTTTGAAAAATCTTTGTGTTCATTTTTCATTAACTCTTTAGGAGATAAGTTTTTAAAATACTCAAAAGTTCTTCGCATACCTTCTTTTCTTGATATTTTGGGTTCCCAATTTAATATCTTTTTTGCTTTTGTAATATCAGGCTGTCTTTGTAAAGGATCATCAACAGGAAGAGGTTTAAAAATTATTCTTTGTTTAGTTCCTGTTAAATTAATGATTTCTTGTGCAAATTCTAGAATAGATATTTCGTTTGGATTTCCAATATTTATGGGAAATGTATAATCACTCATCAATAATTTATAAAAACCATCTATTTCGTCATCAACATAACAAAAAGATCTGGTTTGAGAACCATCTCCAAAAACAGTAAGATCCTCTCCTCTAAGTGCTTGACCCATGAATGCGGGAATAACCCTACCATCATTCAGTCTCATTCTAGGTCCATAAGTATTAAAAATTCGTACAATGCGAATGTCTAGTTCATGAAATTGATGATAGGCCATAGTAATGGCCTCCTGAAACCGTTTTGCTTCATCATACACGCCTCTAGGGCCTATTGTATTTACATTTCCATAATATTCTTCAGCTTGGGGGTGAACTAAAGGATCTCCGTAAATTTCAGAGGTAGAAGCTATCATAATTCTAGCATTCTTTTCCTTTGCTAGACCCAAAAGATTATGTGTGCCTAATGATCCTACTTTTAAAGTTTGAATAGGTATTTTTAAATAATCTATGGGGCTTGCAGGAGAAGCAAAATGTAAAATATAATCTAATTCACCAGAAACATGTACAAACTTAGATACATCATGATGATAAAATTCAAAATTTGGATTTTTAAAGAGATGTTCAATATTTTTTAAATCACCAGTGATTAAATTATCCATTGCTATAACAAAATCTCCTTCATCTATAAATCTATCACATAAATGAGAACCCAAAAAACCCGCAGCACCTGTTATTAAAACTCTTTTATTCATTTTATATATAAGTTTATTTTATTTTTTTACACCACAAAAATCTAATAATATTTTTTCATTAGGAATCTCTAGATTTAAAAATTCTTTATGAGCTACTAAAAATACTACAATATCTGATTTACTTATTGCCTCTTTGTAATCTGTTAGTTTGTAAACAGAATGGGATTCAATATTTGGTTCTACAATAAAATGCTCTTCGTTATTTGAATTTTGTAAAACTTTTTGAGCTATATATTTAGCTGGTGATTCTCTTAAATCATCAATATTTGGTTTGAAAGCTAATCCTAATAAAGCTGTTTTCGGCTTTCTAGCATTTTTTAATTCAAATTGAAATTTTTCATTTTGGATCTTCTCAGCACACCAAAAAGACTTGTAGTTATTGACCTCTCTTGCTATACCAATCATTTTTGACTCTTCTGGATAGTCAGAAACAATAAAATAAGGATCTACAGCGATACAGTGTCCCCCAACTCCACAGCCTGGTTGTAAGATGTTTACTCTGGGGTGTTTATTAGCTAGATTAATTAATTCCCAAACGTTAATATCAGCCTTATCGCATATTAAAGATAATTCGTTGGCAAAAGCTATTTGAGAGTCTCTGGACGAGTTTTCTACTAATTTGCACATCTCAGCGGTACGTGCATTGGTTGCATGAAGTTCACCTTTTACATATTTTCTGTAAAATGAGATCGCTTTTTGAGTAGAAGCCTCATCGACACCTCCAATAACACGATCATTATTAGCGAGTTCATGCATGACATTTCCTGGTAACACTCTTTCTGGGCAATAGGCGATATGAATAGCGCCTTCCAGCTCAGGTCTGGATGCAAATATTAATTTCAGCATTTTATCAGTTGTTCCTACAGGTGAAGTTGATTCAATAATATACAAATCCCCTTTTTTTAGTAGTGGAATTATTCCTTTTGTTGCAGCCTCAACAAACGAGATATCTGGATCGTGATTTCCCTTAAACGGAGTAGGAACTACAATGAGGTATACTTCTGCTGAAGTAGGTTTAGTTGATGCTTTAAAAAATCCATTTGAAACTGCTTTAGAAACAATTTGGTCCAAATCTGGTTCAATGATGTGAATTTTTCCTTGATTGATAGTATCAACAACTTTTTTGTTTATATCAACACCTAGAACATAAGTTCCATGCGACGCTATAAATGCTGAGGTTGGTAATCCAATATATCCTAATCCAATAGTTACAACTTCTGGGTTCATTATCTTAAATTTTTTATAAAGTCTACGATTCTTTTTGATGCCAAACCGTCTCCATAGGGATTGTGAAGTTTTGACATTTTAACAAAGTTATCCTGGTTGTTTAATAGGTCCAATGCTTTTGATACAATTAAATCTTCATTAGTTCCAACCAGCAAAACTGTGCCTGCTTCAACTGCCTCTGGTCTTTCGGTGGTGTCTCTCATAACTAATACAGGTTTGCCTAAACTAGGTGCTTCCTCTTGAACACCTCCACTGTCTGTGATAATAATCTTAGATCGATACATTAGCCAAATGAAATCTTGATATGATAATGGATCTAATAAAATAATATTACTAACACTAGATAAAATTCTATTCACTGGTTCTTGTACCTTTGGATTCAAATGAACAGGATAAATAACTAATCGATTATCATTTTCTAATGCAATTCTCTTTAAAGCATTACAAATCCTTTCAAAACCACCACCATGATTCTCTCTTCTGTGGCCAGTTACTAAAACAACTTCTTGACTTCCTATTTGACTCGACAGGTCTTGAATCAATTTACTTGGATTCTTGTTAACTTTTTCAACAGATTTAATCAATGCATCGATAACCGTATTTCCTGTAACTAAAATCGAGCTATCAAGAATGTTTTCATTTAGTAAATTACTTTTAGAAGTTTCGGTAGGAGCGAAATGGTAATCACAAATCCTACCCGTTATTTGACGATTTATTTCTTCTGGAAATGGAGATATTTTATTATTGGTTCTAAGACCTGCTTCTACATGACATACTTTTGCGCCAGAATAAAAACTAGATATAGATGCTGCCATAGTTGTGGTAGTGTCTCCGTGGACAAATACATAATCTGGTGCAAATTCTTCAAGAATTGGCTTTAAAGACTCAATAATAGTAGCTGTTAAACTATATAAATTTTGTCCTGGCTTCATTATATTAAGATCATAATCAGGATTAATCTCAAAAAAACATAATACCTTATCTAACATTTCTCTGTGTTGAGCTGTTACACAAACTTTTGTTTCAAAATAATCCGGATGCTTTCGAAATTCTTTGACTAATGGTGCCATTTTGATTGCTTCTGGTCTTGTTCCAAAAATTAATAGTATTTTCTTTTTCAATTATTATTCTTGTTATAATTTAAATACCAACTCATGAAGTTTTCAATCCCAACTTTAATGTCTGTGGAGGGATAATATTTGTAATCTTTGATTAATTCATTAATATCTGCAAACGTTCTAGGAACATCTCCTTTTTGCATTGGGTACATCTCTTTAATTGCTTTTTTACCCATAGCGGTCTCAATAGCGGCTATAAAGTCAAGTAAACTTTTCGTTTTATTATTACCAATATTGTATATTTTGTAATGTTTTCTCAAGTCAATATTCTTTTCAATTACCTTAGTAACACCATTAACGATATCATCAATGTAAGTAAAATCACGCTCCATTTGACCATTATTAAATACTTTAATAGGCTTATTATTTGAAATTGCTTCTGCAAATAAATAGTATGCCATATCAGGTCTACCCCATGGGCCATATACTGTAAAAAAACGTAATCCCGTTGTTTTAAAACCATACAAATGACCGTAAGTATGAGCCATCAATTCATTACTCTTTTTTGTTGCAGCATATAAACTAATTGGATGATCTACATTATCTGTAGTTTCAAAAGGTACTTTTTTATTTTCTCCATAAACACTAGAACTTGTAGCATAAACCAAATGTCTTACTTTATGATTTCGACATCCTTCAAGAATATTTAAAAATCCTGAGATGTTACTGTCAATATATGCTTTTGGATTTTCTATAGAATGTCTAACACCAGCCTGCGCAGCTAAGTTACAAACTACTTCAAATTGTTCTTGCTTAAATAAATTATCAATACTTTCAAAATTAACCAGATCTATTCTAGAAAACCATAAAGAATTGAATTTAGCACTTTGAATACTGTTTTTAAAGATTTTGGCTTCAGCTTCGGAAAATCCTAATTCGTTTAATCTATCAAACTTTAATTTAGGATCATAATAATCGTTAATATTATCAATACCATAAACTTGATGACCTTGTTTCACTAGTTTTAAACAAGTATGAAATCCAATAAATCCGGCTGCTCCAGTAACTAATATCTTCATTTATTTTTTTCCGATTTGATAGTATTCAAATCCCTTTTCTTCCAGGTTAAATATATTGTATTGATTACGTCCATCAAAAATTACAGGAATTTTTAATTTTATTTTTATTTCTTGAAAATCAGGCGAACGAAATTCTTTCCATTCTGTAAGTAACACTAGTGCCACTGAGTCTTTTAAAACATCATACATCGAGGCAACATATGTTATGTTTTGAACCCCCTTCAAATAATGCTCTTTCGCTTCATTAATTGCCTTAGGATCATAGGCTTTTATTTTAGCACCTCTATTCACCAATTCTTTGATAACATATATGGCTGGTGCTTCTCGCATGTCATCGGTTCCTGGCTTAAAAGCCAATCCCCAAATACCAAAAGTAAAGCCAGTTAAATCCTCTCCAAAACGTTTCACTATTTTGTGAACAATGACTAATTTCTGTGCATCATTTACTTCTTCTACTGCTGTGATCAATTGTGCGGTATAACCATTTTCTTTCGCAATTTTTGTAAGTGCTTTTACATCTTTTGGAAAACAAGAACCTCCATAACCTGCACCAGGATAAATAAAACTATTCCCGATTCGCTGATCAGAACCAATTCCAATTCGTACTTGATTAGCGTCGGCCCCTACCTTTTCGCAAATATTAGCAATTTCATTCATAAATGATATTTTGGTAGCAAGCATAGCATTGGCGGCATACTTTGTCATTTCAGCAGAACGGATATCCATAGAGATAAACCTATCAGTAGACATGCAGAAAGGATGATATAATTGTTTCATCTGCTCTGTAGCATAATCAGAATCGGTTCCAACCACCACTCTATCTGGCTTCATGAAGTCAGCAATAGCAGCTCCCTCTTTTAAAAATTCTGGATTGGAAACCACATCAAAATGTAAATCAGAATTTCGTAAATCTAACTCTTTTTGAATTGTATCTTTTACTTTATCTGCAGTTCCAATAGGTACCGTAGATTTATCAACAACAATTAATTTTTTTTGCATCGACTGGCCTATAGATTTTGCTACTGCCAAAACATATTGTAAATCTGCAGAGCCGTCATCTCCCATAGGTGTTCCAACGGCTATGAAAGCAATTTCAGAATTCTGTAAAGCTTTATTAAATTCTGTAGTAAAAAACAAATTTTTGTTCTTTATATTTTTTAAAATCATCGTCTCTAAACCAGGCTCAAAAATTGGGATAATACCTTTATTTAAGTTTTCAATTTTAACTGGATCTATGTCAACACAAATAACATTATTTCCCATCTCAGCAAAACATGCTCCTGAAACTAGACCAACATACCCCGAACCTATTATTGTAATATTCATTCTATACTTATTTTTTTATTTAGCTCACGGCTTCGCCAGAGTCAGACACAATTATGACTGATTAAAATAATATTTATTTTATTTTTTTAAGCTAATTTAAGCTTAACACTATATCCTATAGAACTCAAATAAATCCAAATATTATTACTTGAAATTCTATCAACAATTCCATTTTCATTATTAAAAGACGGTAAGCTAAAATTATCACCAACTTTAATATTTGAAGAATTGTTATTTAGGAAGTTGTAATCTTTATTTAAATATTTTTTTAAAATATCTACCTCATTTTGCCTAACAATTGCTCTCTTACCCAACCAAAACATATATCTTAAAACCATAGGACACCCAAAAACTCTATTTATATCTTTTTTTTCTAAGTTAACTAACACCATAGAAGGTAATAACGGTACATTAATCTTTTTTTTACGATCGCTCCAAATTTTAATTTTAGAGTAAGTTGGACAATAAGCATTAATACCCAGAGATAATAATTGTTTCTCTGCTTTTTTTTCACTTCTTGGCTTTGTATATAAAACGTACCAAATCATATATTTACTTTTTTGAAAAGAATAATTGAGTTTGAGTCTAGATTTTGATTTAATATGAATTTAACTTCTCTTCCAATTTTCTTTTTTATTTTAGGCTTTATGTTGTCTAAATAATCCTTGTTAACTTTCGAACCATTAATAATTATTTCAATATTTCCACTATCAATTCCCATGGCGTATTCACCAGTTAAAGCTATTTGATCTACATTTCCGATTCTTTTGATTACAGTTTCAACAATCTCTTCCAGTCCAAGATGTTGTCTGACAATTTTTTGCAGAACATTAAACATTGGGTGTGATGTGTTAGCATTATATATTATTCTGTTGTTTTTTTTTGATTTTAAAAGGTAACCAGCACCAGAAAGATTATTTAATTCTTTCCTAATAGAATTAGTAGATTCATTGAATTCGGTGGCTAAGCCATTTAGGTAACCATTATTTGCTGCACTAACAAAAAACTTTATTAACATTCTTAATCTTGTTCTGGATGTGATCAGTGAGTTCAACATAATAAGTTACAAAAGTACTTAATTTTAAGTAATAAAAGTACTTGTTCTATTTTTTTTCAAATTTAACGTTATTTTATATTCATTATTATTTTAATAATTTAGCAAGCTAACTATAAAATGTTTTTATTTTTTTTAATTATTGGACTTATTACATCAGCTTTTCTAAATGGATATTTATTTGAATTTTTCTCGAGAAGAAAATTATACGATCCAATTAATAAGAGATCTTCTCACAATGAAAAAGCCACAAGATCTGGTGGAGCTGCGATTTTTCTTACACTTTGTTTTTGTTATGGAGTTGGTAGAGCTTTTTTAGATTTAGACATAAACTTATTTTCGCTTATTGCATGTTGTTTTGTCGCTCTGATAGGTTTTTTTGATGACTTATTTGACGTTTATTATGTAGAAAAATTTGCATTGCAAATTTTTGCTGGAATTATTTTAATTCAAAGTGATGTATATATTAGTAATTTTCATGGAATTTTTGGAGTGTATGAAATATCAGAACTCACAGCATATATTGTATCATTATTTGTATTTCTAGTAATTACCAATTCATTAAATCTTATTGATGGTATAGATGGATTAACAGGCTTGATTTCACTTAAGTTTTTTATTGCAATCTCAGTTGTAATATATTTTACTGATTCAAATATCTACGCTTATGCTGTTAATAAAGAATCCATGTTATCTTATTCGCTTACCGTCATAGGTGCTTTGATTGGATTCCTACTTTTTAATTACAAAACTGAAAAAAAAGTTTTTCTAGGAGATTTTGGTTCTCTTTTAATTGGATCAGTCATTACTTATTTTATTTTTTCAATTCTTCATTCGGAAAATCAATTAATCACAGACGATTGGGTAAATAGATCTTTAATTGCTGTACTATTACTCATTTACCCCCTGACTGATACCTTGAGGGTTTATATTTTGAGAGCAAAGTCTGGAAAATCTCCATTCCTCCCTGATAGAAGGCATTTACATCATAAGTTAATAGATAAAGGCTATAGTCATGTAAAAGCTTCTATTTTAATAGCGTTGTTATCAATTTCAGTTTTAATTTTTGGTTTTGGAATATCCCTTTTGATTTGGAATATTGATTTGTCTTCGATCTTATTTGAGGGGGTTAATATTATTGTAACTATCCTAATTATTCTTATTTATATGATTTTTCTTTACTTTAAATTTTTTGATTTGAAAATATCAAAGTGATTTTATGACATAGGTTACAATTCCCCAAATTTGTAACTCGTTTTCTTCATCAATTTTTATGGGCTTGTAGTTTTTGTTTTCAGCTTTTAGATATAAATCAGCTCCTTTTTTAATAATTCTTTTTACCGTAAAATCACCATCAATAAAACACACAGCAATTTTATTGTGTTCTGGATTTAAGCTTCGATCTATTACGATTAAATCACCATCACTTAAACCTGCATTTATCATAGAATCACCACTTACTTTTGCATAAAAAGTAGCATCTCCATTTTTTACAAGTTCTTTATCCAGACTTATCCTAATCTCCCTGAAATCGTCTGCTGGTGATGGAAATCCTGCTGATATTCCTTGTTCCATTAACCATTGACCTAAATTTTTTTCCTCCTCTGGTTGAAAGAAGTTTAATTTATCTTTTTTCATTTTACTCTTAGTATATCATTGATTTTTGTAGTATAGAGATTGCTTAACCTTTCTTGTTTCATCTTCCATCTTTTTTTAAGGTCTTGAC
>TARA_B100001057_G_scaffold489776_1_pt1 | contig 40691 bp, 39 predicted proteins | sample TARA_B100001057 | Tara Oceans TARA_B100001057 (sample SAMEA2621839) | marine metagenome | biome: marine biome (ENVO:00000447); feature: surface water layer (ENVO:00002042); material: "saline water (ENVO:00002010), including plankton (ENVO:xxxxxxxx)" | depth 5 m | reverse complement strand
AATTCAGGACACAACTACAACTACAATTCAGGACACAACTACAACCTCAATTGTAAAAAATAAATGTGACGATTGTGAATATGTAAGCATCAGTGAATTAATTTCAAATCTTAATAATATACCAAAATTTGCCTGGAATGATTATCAAAGAATATCTAATGAAAATGATAAATTTGAAAATGAGTCTTTTGAAATCATATTAAATATTGGTCCTTCTACTGATTTGTATTTTGAAGATAATGAAAAATATATCCAAAAAGGCATTAGTTTTTGGCAAAACTTTAATCTTCCAGAAAAGTACTATGGATTTTTTTACAACTATGAAGATTTAGACTGGGCCATAAATGAATTAACCACTACTGGTTTTGAAGGAGGTATGGCAAGAGCTCCATGTCGTGACGGTATTTGTAGTGGAGCTAATTCTGGAATTTACCAAGAACCTCCTCATTTTGGAGTTGGTGTATTTGGTATAAATAGTGCAGATTCTATAGATGCCTATAGATATGGTGCTTTACATGTTCATGAAGTAACACATTCAGTTGTTGCATCTCAGTGGATAGGAAATGCTAGAAATCCTCAACAGAGTGCAAATGATGCCTCACCTTGTTGGTTAAATGAGGGAATTGCTCATGCAGCTGGAATATCACTGGGAGTTGGAACATATGAAGAATATTTAGACATGAGGTCATCACAAGTTACTGGTAGACATATACAAGCTCCATTTAATGATTATTCAACATCTGCGGTATTAGATTATTACAACAAGAGTATTCCGGGTGTTTGTACAAAAAATCCTGATTATGTTCTTGGCTATTCAATTGGTTATCTTACTGTTGAAGCTATGAATGCAATGTCAGGTGCTGATTCTGCTATGCATATGTATACAGTAATTGCATCAGGAAAAGATTTTGAAGAGGCTTTTGAGATTACTTACAATATATCTTGGATTGATGCAAAACCTATTTTTGCTGAATACATAAGTAGAGTTATTACCAATATGTTTAATTCGTAAACTTATGTTTCTTGATAAAACTGTAAGTTAATTTACGCCATATCCATTCTAGAGGTCCATAATTAAATCTATCTAAAATTGGTTTTGACCAAGCTATCTGGATTATCCAAACTAAAAATACATAGACCATTAATTGTGATCTTGAAAACGTATCTAAACTAAATGCACCTAAGATAAAAACTCCAAAGATTGTCTGAGTAATATAATTTGTAAATGCCAACTTACCGCATGCTCTTAACCTGTTACTTATAGAATCTTTTAGTTTCAAATTAAGAATTGTCAAAAGTCCTGTATATCCTAAAACCATTGGTATTACTGATAAAGTGTTAAAAATATTGCTGATGAAAAGAACAGATGGATCATAGTTTGAACTAATAAGCAAATAGATACTGTAGATAGCCAATGGTAAACCTATTGAAAATCCAAAAAGAGAGATTCTTTTATAATATGAAATTTCTTTTTTACCTTGAATAATGTTTAATCTGTATAACAAAAAACCAAATAGCATTAAAGATATTGCTCTAAAAAATGCTCCGATATACCACCACATGGCAACAAGCCACCCCCAAGATTCTGAATCTGGAAACCAAAACTTACCATATGATAATGCACCTCCTTCACTTGCTAAAAGAACCCACTCCTCTTGTGAAATCAAGTTTCCACTTGTATCGTATAACGAAGAGAAATAGTTTGTTATTAAAATAAATGCTGTCATCAAAAAAACTATTGCAGCAAATATAAATTTCGGATTTTCAACTTTGGGAAATATGATTAGCAAAAAAGCACAAATTGCATATGGTGCAAGTATGTCACCTTCCCAAATTGATAGGTGAATCAGTCCAAAACAAAATAATAAAAAATTTCTCCAAATAGCTAGTGTTTTTGGTTTTGAAGTCTTTTTTTCTGCATTTTCTAAAAATATCATTATGCCAACACCAAAAAGCATTGAAAATAAACCCATCATTTTTTGCTCAAAAAATACTGATGAAATTACCAAAACTATCCAATCAAGAGTATTATCAATTCCGAATGTTGATGAATTTGTAGTTGCAGTAAGCGGAAGTCCAAATGCAATTACGTTTATTATAAGTATTCCGAGTAGAGCAAAACCTCTAATAAAATCTAAATTTGTTATTCTCTGAACAGAGTTCATTAAAAATTTGTATTACTCTTCTTCTTCGGAGTAGCTTTTATTAAACATCCACAGGATTGTATACGCTAGTGCAAGACCAAAAATATAGAAATTGAAGTTCTCAACTTCATTAATTTGTAACCCAAAAATACCATCAATGATTGCAATAAACACCCTTAGAACTATTCCGGTTCCAACTAATCTAATAAAACTAAACTTTTTTAAAAAAAGAATTATGTTACCCGTATCCATTTAATTTATTTTAATTTGATTTTTTGATTGATTTGTTAGTTTTTTTAACAATTTCATTTTTGTAACTTTGGTGTATTTCTCGTTCTTTATTCCTAGAATCTACCTTTTGAGTGGACATTTCGTGTTCTAAAGAGATTATTTTACTTTGTAATTCTTCTATCTTATCTTTCATTTCATATATAATTTTTATTCCATCTAAATTTATACCTCTCTGAGAAAGATTTTGTATCTGTATTAATTTATCTATGTCTTCTTGTGAATATCTTCTTGTCCCCCCGCCTGTTCTAAAAGGCTTAATTAAACCTTTTTGTTCGTATGTTCTTATTGTTTGTTGATGGATTCCTGAAAGAGTTGATGCTACAGAAATAAAATATATTGCTTTTGAGTCTTCATTATTCATACAAATAATCCCTTGGAGAGTCCCCAGACTCAAATTGATCTCTATAGTTTTCTAAATGTTTTTTTGCAGATCTTGATAAATTTGTTGGAGGGGTTATGTAAACTTTTACAAATAAATCTCCAGGCCTTCTGCCTTGCGGAGCAATTCCCTCACCTTTTATTTTGAAAGTCTTTCCACTTGGAGTACCTGCAGGAATTTTTAATGTTACAGGTTTCTTAAGAGTCGGAATTTTTACACTTGCACCAAGAGCCGCCTCTGTAAAAAGTAATGGAATTTCAAGAATCAAATCGCTATTATTTCTTTTGAAAAATTTGTGTGGTTCAACAGCAACTTGAACTAATAAGTCACCATCTGGTGCGCCTGTATCTCCAGGACCTCCTCTTCCACGTAATCTAATAACTGTTCCGTTATCTACTCCAGCAGGTACTTTTACTTTTATTGACTCATTCTGTATTACAGATCCAGAACTTCTACAAGTTTTACATGCTTTATCAATTATATTTCCCTGCCCTTTGCAAGCTGAACATGTTTGAGCAAAAGAAAAGAATCCTTGATTTGAAGCTGTCTGGCCACTTCCGTTGCAAATATTACACCTATGGAAAGCTTCGCCTTTATCTGCTCCAGTTCCTTTACAGTAAGAACACATAACTTCTTTTCGAAGAGGAACTACACTTTCTACTCCTGAAGCAGCATCATTGAAAGATATGTTTATATTAGTCTGATAAGTTTGCCCTTTTCTTCTCCCTCCAGCACCTCCGAATCCAAATATATCTCCAAGATTTCCAAATAAATCACCAAAATCTTCTACATTAAACCCTTGTCCACCAAATCCTCCAAATCCTGAAGCACCCATTGCACGAATTTGATCATACTCTTGTCTTTTCTTTTCATCTCCGAGAACTGAACTAGCTTCTGAAATTTCTTTGAATTTTTTTTCCGCTTCAGTATCTCCTGGGTTCAAGTCTGGATGATTTTCTCTCGCTAGCTTCTTATACGCTTTTTTAATTTCTTCAGTACTTGCCTCTTGTGATACGCCCAGGGTGGCGTAAAAGTCTTTGTCTAACCAGTCTCTACTCACTTTTCACTTTCACCATTGCAGGCCGAATTAAACTACCCTGAAATAGATATCCTTTGCGTAGAACAGCATCGATTATCTGAGAATCACCCTCACCAGAATGTTCAACAGCTTCATGGAGAGCTGGATCAAAGCTTTCTCCAATTTCTCCTACTTCTACGACCTGTAAGCTTTGAAGAACTGAGATAAGCATACTATTTAGTGCATCTACTTCTTTAGCAACTTCTTGTTGTGCCATAGCCATTTCAAAATTATCAATAAGTGGAAAAATAGCATTAACGAAATAGGCTACTGATGCAGATCCAATATTTTCTTTCTCTTTTTCAGCTCTTTTTTTATAATTATCAAAATCAGCCGCAAGTCTTAAATAGTCATCTTTAATTTTTTCGTATTCAGAAAGGGAAACGGTTGATTCTTCAACTGTTTCAACTGAATCATTTTCTACTTCATCAGTAGAGGGTTCTTCTTTATTCATCCTCTATAACTTCACCTTCGACTACATCTTCTGAACCATCATCAGATGAGTCTGGTACATCGTTTTGGGCTTCAGCGTAAAGCTTTTCTGCAAAAGATTGACTTGCTTTAGCTAACTCATCAATTCCATTTTTCAGATTATCTAGAGATAAATCTTCATTTTCAAGAAGCTTTTTTAATTTATCATTTGCTTCGGTGATTGCTGTTACTTCTTCTTCAGTAGCTTTATCTTTATTTTCATCGAGCATTTTTTCAGTTGAAGTAACCATGCCTTCTGCCATATTTCTTGTCTCAACAAGCTCTTTCTTTTTAGCATCTTCATTTGCATGTTGTTCTGCATCTTTTATCATCCTATCGATTTCATCTTCTTCAAGCGCAGTTCCACCAGTAATTGTTATCGCTTGTTCTTTTCCAGTGCCAAGATCTTTGGCATTAACATTTACGATTCCATTGGCATCAATATCAAATGTTACTTCAATTTGTGGAGTCCCAGCCATTGCAGCAGGGATGTCTGTAAGGGTAAATCTACCTAAAGATTTATTGCCAGCTGCCATTTCTCTCTCACCCTGTAATATATGAATTTCAACTTGAGTCTGATTGTTATCAGCAGTACTAAAAACTTCTGATCTTTTAGTTGGAATAGTCGTATTTCTTTCAATCATTTTTGTCATAATTCCACCCTTTGTTTCAACACCTAAAGTAAGCGGTGTAACATCTAACAAAAGTACATCTTTCACATCTCCCTTTAAGACGCCAGCTTGAATAGCTGCACCAGAAGCTACAACTTCATCGGGGTTAACTCCTTTGTGAAGATCTTTGCCAGTAACATTTTTTACAAGTTGCTGCACGGATGGCATACGTGTTGATCCACCAACTAAAATAATGTGATCAATGTCGGAGTATTTCATACCTGCGTCAGATAAAGCATTTTCAACAGGAGCTTTTGTACGTTCTACTAAGTCAGCTGTTATTTTTTCGAACTCAGCTCTACTCAACTTTTCAAGTAGATGTTGAGGACCAGCATCATTGGCAGTGATAAATGGCAAGTTTATCTCAGTTTCAGTGGTTGAAGATAGCTCAATTTTGGCTTTTTCAGCACCTTCTTGTATTCTTTGTATGGCCATTTTATCTTTTGATAAATCAATTCCTGTAGAGGACTTAAATTTATCTATTAGCCAGTCCATCACTCTTTGATCCCAATCATCTCCTCCCAGTTTTGAATCACCAGATGTTGACTTAACTTCAAAGACACCTTCTGATATCTCAAGAATTGAAACATCGAAAGTACCACCACCTAAATCAAATACTAGGATTTTTTGATCTTCATTATTCTCAAGTCCATAAGCTAATGATGCTGCTGTTGGTTCATTGATTATTCTTAAAACATTCAAACCTGCGATTTGACCAGCCTCTTTAGTTGCCTGTCTTTCAGCATCGTTGAAGTATGCTGGCACAGTAATTACTGCCTCGGTAACTTCATCACCTAAATAAGATTCTGCATCTCTTTTTAATTTCTGTAGTATTCTTGCTGAAATTTCTTGGGGTGTGTATTCTTTTCCTTCAAACTTTTCTTTCCAATTAGTTCCGATATGTCTTTTAATAGACCTCACTGTGTTGTCTGGATTGGTAATAGCTTGTCTTTTTGCAAGTTCGCCGACAAGGACTTCATCAGACTTAAAAGCAACAATAGATGGGGTAGTTCTATTACCTTCTGCATTAGCAATAACCGATGGTTCACCACCTTCTAAGACCGCTACAACACTATTTGTTGTTCCTAAATCGATTCCAACAGCTTTTCCCATTATTAATGTTTCCTTTCGTAAAAATTATTAAGTCGGTTCTTGTTCTCTTGCCAAGTGCCCTCTTACTCTCGGATAGGAGATAGGAGCATGCAGAAAACAAAACTTCTTTTTGTTATAAACGCTGATAACAGTTTCACAAGTATCAAATGCGCAAACTCGACCAGATGTGTATTTTTTCGACCTTCGTATACCCGGCTTAACTTGTGATGCAGTTAATGATCCACTCAATTTTAACCTTTCTAATCTTATCAAATTAATATATATAATCTAAGTGTTTTTACTTAGATTTGTTATAAATATAACATCATTCTGAATTTAAACAAAATAAAAATAAAAAAATATTAAAAAAGAGACCATTTAGAATTTTGATAATCACCTGATATCATTAAACAATGGCTTATTTGGATGTTTATATTATTGGTTTAGGTAATTTAGGTACCGCTTTTTTAGAAGGCTTAAATAGTAATAATAATTTAAATCTTCACTTATATGAAGAAAACGATGATATTAGAGAAAATTACAGCAAAAAATTTAATCTTTCAATTTTTAAGAATTTCAAAAAAATTGATTCAGGTGTTTTGATATTATGTATAAAACCACAAGGTATAAATTCATTTTTAAAACAAACCTCAACTCAAATAAATAAAGATGTATTAATTTGTTCTCCAATTGCTGGTTTAAAAATTTCTTCAATATCAAAATATCTAAATAATAAAATTATACGAATAATGCCTAATTTATTAATTAAGAAAAATAATGGTTTTATTCCTTTCGTAAAAAATTATGAGGGAGATTATATAAACTTTGAATCAGAAGTTCTCTCATATTTGGGCAACATTAAAGAATTCGACGAAGATTTATTTCCATTAATTACATCATTATCAGGCAGTGGTCCCGCTTGGTATTACGAACTTTCTCAACAATTAATTGAAGCTGGCAGTGAACAAGGAATGAATGAGAAAGATGCCGAATTATTAATTAAAGAACTTATAAAATCGCTACCTGGCTTAATAAACGATGAAGATACTTTTAGTGATCTTGTTAATAAAATTAAATCACCCAAGGGAATTACTGAAGCAGGATTAGATTCTCTTACAGAAGATTCATTTCAAATAATAATAAAAAAAGCAATCCAAAAAGCAACTCAAAGATCACTCGATATAAGTTCTGAATTAGAAAATGAATAAATTAAAAAATTTAAAAGGCAATGAGTATGTTCTTTTGTTTTCAGCGGGAGCTTCAATCGGTACGTTGTTTTTATGGGCAGCAAGTTATATTTTTCCAGAAGGAGAAATAGTTGATGGTAGACGTGTATTTGAAAATATACCTAAAGTGCTCCAGTATATATTCTACGTTTTAAGTGCTTCAACAATTTTTCTTTCTGGTTATTTATTTTCATTAAGGGTAAAAAACTGGACAAGAGGTAAAGAAGAGAAAAGGAAAGTTGCATTTTCATTACGTGTTTTAAGTTTTTTTGACGGCATAACAATGAGAACCGTCCTTAGATTTAAAGCTGCTGGTTTGATGCATTCATTAATTTATGTTGGATTTCTTGGTTTATTTGCAGGCACTATAACTCTTGAAATCCATCATTTATTGCCACCAACACTTAAATTTTTACAGGGCACAACATATATTGTTTATTCTTTTCTCCTAGAGCTAGCAACTATTGCTTATCTTGTAGGCCTTTTTTGGGCTCTAATTAGAAGACTAAGAGGTGCTGAATATCGTATAGAAACAAAAACTACCGCTGATGATTATTTAACATTATCACTATTAATTTTTATCGGAATCTCTGGTATTACTACTGAAGCTGGTCGAATTGCATTTGAGCAATTTCCAGATTACGAAAAATGGTCATTTATTGGATATTTTGTTGCTGATATTTTAGATTTATCAAATCCTCAATTATTTCACAGGATATCTTGGGTTTTGCATGTGGCTTCTTTTTTTGTTTTTCTTGTTGCGATGCCTATTTCAAAATTACGTCATATTATCACTTCACCAGTCAACATGTTTATGTCTCCTAAGGAAAGACACAAAGGAGCTATGAGAGATATTGGGAACCTTTTAGAAGCCGAGGATATTGATAATGTTGGTACTGAGTTGATTGATCATTTTACATGGAAACAACTTATGGATTTAGATGCATGTACAGTTTGTGGAAGGTGTACTTCTGTATGTCCAGCAAATCAAACCGGGAAATCTCTTGATCCAAGAGAGATAATTTTAAAAATTGGCCAAGTAATGTCAGAATCAGGCACACCCCCAGTTCCAGCAACTATAAGTACTCCTGGACCGTTAAAAATTAACTCATCAAATGTTTTTGAAAGAATTACTTCAGAAGAAGTATGGGCATGTACTTCATGTAGAGCGTGTGATGAGATATGTCCTGTAAATATTGAAATCTTGGACAAAATACTTGATATGAGAAGACATTTAGCATTGATGGAATCTGACTTTCCATCTGAGCTTGGTAAAGCATATGTAGCAATGGAAAATTCATCAAACCCCTGGGGAGCATCACAAAATGATAGGCTAAAGTGGACCGAAGATCTGGATTTTGAAGTACCTGTTATTGATGATTCAAATTATGAAGAGTATGACTATTTATACTGGATTGGATGTGCAGGCGCTTTTGATGATAGAAATGTGCCTGTTACAAAAGCTGTTGCAACACTTTTACAACGAGCTGGAGTGTCATTTGCAGTTCTAGGACCCAAAGAAGTCTGCACAGGAGACTCAGCAAGGAGAACAGGTAATGAATTTGTTTTTCAACAACTTGCAATACAAAATATTGAAAACATGAACAATCTAAAAGTAGATAAAATTATTACACAATGCCCTCACTGTTTTAATACAATTGCAAATGAATATCCTCAACTAGGTGGAGATTACAAAGTTATTCATCATAGTCAGTTATTAACTGAACTCGTACAGTCAGGCAGAATAGAAGTTGGAACAAGTGACAAACCTTATAAAATTACTTATCACGATTCTTGTTATCTGGGTAGGCATAATGACATTTACACAGCACCTAGAGAGATTGTTGGCTCAATTGGGGGAATAGAAATTAGAGAGATGAAGCGCCAAGGAACAAAGAGTTTTTGTTGTGGTGCTGGTGGTGGAAGAATGTGGATGGAGGAGTCAGTAGGCAAAAAAGTAAATATTGAAAGGTCTCAAGAAGCAATTGAAACTGGTGCTGATGAAGTTGCTGTTGCGTGTCCATTTTGCTACATAATGATGGATGATGGTGTAAAAGAACTTGGTTATGGAGATAATGTCAAAGTAAGGGATGTTTCTTTAATTCTCTTAGATAATCTCAAAAAAGACTAAGAATTTTTTCCCATAAAAAAATTTACTACATCACCTTTTGATTTATTTATGCTGTAAATTACATAAATCGCAGTAGTAAGATTTCCTAAAATTAAAACAAAAAATGTCCAAATTATTGTGGAAGATAGAGATTCTTTGTAAGCAATCCATAAGCATACTAAAATAAATCCTCCGTACAAATCCACAAGAGAAACTATGCCCCATGGTAAATCTGGAATAGGTGAATCAAATAAAGAAACCTGGTTTTGTGCCCAAATTATTACTCCTATCATTGAGACACTTATAACGTATGAAATAAATTTTGTTATAGTCATAAAGTAGATTTTAAATAAATGAAAAAAAAATGAATGATAAAAAAATAATATTACGAATATTGCGTCTTGATAAAGAAGTTTATAACGAGTTGTTAGTTCAAGATGGATCTTTTCAAAAATCGATCGCTATTTTTATTAGCACAACAATTTTAATTACTATGAGCGGTTTCAGGTTTATTACAGGTCTATTAGATTATTTACAGGAAAACTTAATTTTATTTCAACAAGAGTTCCAGGAAGAATTTTCCGCAGAAGAATTCAATATGTTTAAATCGTTAATTGAAGAGCTACAAACTTTTATAAATTCTTCAGATAGCACTTCTTCGTTATTTTCTTCAGCCTTCTCATCATTAATAGCTACAGTCATAGGATTGGTAATAATTTACTTAATTCTGAGATTTCTTTTTAGAAAAGATCCTATTCCAAAAGATCTACTAATAATTAATTTTTTTGCCTCAACCCCTTGCTTGTTGGTCGTACCTGCTCTATTTGTATCATCGATTTTCATACAAGGTTTGTTAATCCTGTTCGTTTCTATATATTCAATTGTCTCTTTTGGTTCAGGATTAAAACAAGTTTATTTGTTGAGAAATATCGAGGTTATATTATTAATTGTTTCATTAACATTTGGAACAAGCATTTTAGGTGGTACATAAGATGAATGCAGGAGTGATACTTGCAGCTGGAGATTCAACAAGAATGGGGTTTCCAAAACAGCTTGCCGAAGTTAAAGATAAGCCTTTATTGGAGATTATTATTGAAAAAGTCAACTCAAACTTTGAGTCTTCAACTGTAGTATTAGGATCTGAAAACGAAATTATTGAAGAAAAAATTAATTTTCATAATTCAAATATTTTGATAAATGAAAACTGGGAAGAAGGTATTGTTTCATCAATAAGAACCTCACTGTTTTTTTATCAGGAGCAAAAGCAAGTAGAGAATCTTATTTTTTTCTTAGGAGATCAACCTGAAGTAAAAGATGAAGTCATTTCTGCTTTACAAAGTAATGAAATTGATAATTCAAAAATTGTAATTCCTCAATATAGATATAAGTTGGGTTTTCCAATTTTGATTCCACGTCAATTTTGGCCAAAGTTAGAATTGTTGACACAAGATGATCCTGGTGAATTTGAAATATCACCTTACAAAGATTTTGATTTAATTGATTATTTTGTTTCATCTGAAATTAAGATTGAAAAAATTAATTTTAATTTTCTTGGTCCAACAGATTATGATGAAGAAAAAGATTTTTGAGAGTGGGAAAATCTCTTAAAAAAAAACATTTGTTTTTAAAATAAATTTTGTAAAATCAAAAACATGAATTCAATTGATTCGATAAATGGCATGACTCATACCGAGGCAACAAAATTAAGAAGAGCCAGAGTTAGAACAACTACAACATTCCTTCAGATAGCTTCATCAAGATCTGGAAGGGCTTTACTAACTAAAGAGACGGGTATAAGCTCACCTAAACTTCTTCACTGGGCAAGAAGAGCTGAATTGATGAAAATTAAAGACCTTGGCAGAGATTATGCTGATTTACTTGAAGCAGCCGGTGTTGAAAGTGTTTCCGAACTTAGAAGACGAAATCCTGAATCATTACATGAATCAATGCAAAAAATAAATATTAAAGCCAAAATTGTTGAAAGAATGCCTTCTATTAAGAGAGTCAATAGATGGATAGAAGATTCTCAGGATATAGAAATTAAGGTTTCTTCTTAATAACAACAAGAATCTATCATTAAGTTGTGGATAAAAAAACAATAAGAATAACTGGAGCTCAGTGTTCCTTTTCTGTGGGTGCAATTCAAGAAAATAAAGAAACCATACTCAATTGTTTTGAACAAGCTGAATCAGTTGAATCAGATATCATCATTTTTCCTGAACTCGCCATTACAGGATACCCACCAGAAGACTTATTACTTCGTGAAAGTTTTATTGGTAAAAATTTTGCAGTATTAGAAGAAATTGCTGCTTTTTCATCTAATACGAGCGGAATTATTGGGTTTGTTGATAGAAAAACTGATTCTAATAATCAAGACAATAATGAACGCACCATAGCTAATGCTGCTGCAATTGTGCAGAATGGCGATGTTAGAGGAATATACCATAAATCATTCTTACCAAACTATTCAGTTTTTGATGAAGCTAGGTATTTTTCTAAAGGCACTAAATCAGATACTTTATTTTGGTATGACGATATCGCAATCGGGATTAACATTTGTGAAGATATTTGGATAGAAGATGGACCAGCAGAAGATCAAGTTAAGCTAGGTGCATCATTAATTATCAACATCAATGCATCACCTTATGATATTCAAAAAAACGAAACTCGAAAAGAGTTAGTAATGAAAAAGGCATTAAAACTCAACGTACCGATAATATATCTAAACATGGTAGGTGGTCAAGATGAACTAGTTTTTGATGGAGGTTCATTTGTTGTAAATGACCTTGGAGAAATTATTTATCAGGCTTCAAGTTTTCAAGAAGAGGTATTCCATTTAGATATTGATTTAAAAATTAAAAAGCAAAATAGCAAATCCTCTCTAACAACGAGGCCTAAAACAACTGAATTGAAAGATGTTAAAAGCAAGCCTTCATTAAGTGAGAATGAATCTATTTATTCTGCACTAAAATTAGGGCTTTTAGATTATGTCAGCAAAAATAAATTCACAAAGGTATTGATTGGGATTTCAGGAGGAATCGATTCTGCCTTAACTGCTGCAATTTGCGTTGATGCACTAGGTTCAGAAAATGTTCTTGGAGTAGCTATGCCATCTAAATACAACTCTAAAGAATCATTAGAAGATGCAATTACATTATCAGATAATTTGGGAATAAATTTAAAAATAATTGAGATTGAGAAAATAGTAGACAGTTTTAGAGAAGTTTTAGGCAAATCACTCAAAGAAGAGCTTGGGCAAATTACTGATGAAAATATTCAATCAAGGGTTAGAGGTAATATTCTAATGGGGTTATCTAACCAAACTGGTGCAATGGTTGTCTCTACTGGAAATAAATCAGAAATGGCAGTTGGGTATTCAACTCTTTATGGCGATCTTGCAGGCGGGTTCGCTTTGATAAAAGATTTATACAAAACTAAAGTATACGAATTATCAAATTACAGAAATTCAATTTCTGACGCAATACCAGAAAATATTATTTCTAAGGAGCCAAGTGCGGAACTTCGTCCTAATCAGTTTGATAGTGATTCGCTTCCAGACTATGAAGTACTTGATAAAATATTAAATCTTTACATTGAGGAAGACAGTTCTTCCGAGAGAATTATAGCTTCGGGAGTTCAGCCAGGTTTGGTATATGATGTTCTTGAAAAAGTGGACAGAAACGAATACAAAAGAAAACAAGTTGCGCCTGGAGTAAAACTTACGCAGAAAGCTTTTGGAAAGGATAGGAGAATGCCTATAACAAATACCTATATAAGACAAAAGGAATAAAATGTATTTGATTGATGGAGTTCAAGTTGAAAAAAAAGATTTCACTCTTCCTGTAGAGAATATTGGAGTTTGGAGAGGCGATGGAATATTTGAAGCAATTAGAATTCACGAAGGTTATCCGTTTGGTATAGATTTACATATTGAAAGATTTAAAAAATCTGCATCTAAAGTATTCTTTGACAACATAAATTTTGAAAAAATTAAGAAAGATATTTTGCTAGTGGCAGAAAATTTTCAAAATGGATATGTTAGAACATTAATTTTAAGAAATGAGAAAGATTCATTTAATGTATTTTGCTTTTATCAGCCACCTATCGATGTTCCCGAATATTTTACTTTGCAAACTCAAAAAGCATATTGGCAGGGTGGTGGTGACTTTTTAGAAGATGATGTATTTAACATAGGTACGAAATCGACATCGTATGCAATGAATATTAGCCATACAAGATTTGCCGAGTCAAATGGATACACAGACGCTTTACTTGTGAATAGGGAAAATATTATTCTTGAGGGCCCAACTTGGACATTCGGATGGATAATAAATGATCATATACATGTACCAGACTTAGATCTCGGAATTCTTGATTCAATAACTCGAAGATACTTAATTCGTTTTGGAGAAGAAAAAAAATTAAAAGTATCTATTGGGCGTCTAGCCGAAGAAGAATTAGAAAATATACAAGGTGCTTTTGTATTATCAACTGCAAAACATGCGATACCTGTATCCAAAATAAATAAAATAAATTATTCTCACCATTCTTTAATTAATGAAATTCAACAAACATTTAAAGATGAAGTAAATATTGAGCGCCCTTAAAAGGAGGTGAAATGAGGTTAACTGAGTACTCACATGGTGCTGGTTGAGCGTGTAAACTCTCTCAAAAAGAGCTTGCTCAGGTACTGACGCATTTTAAAAAACAAAATAATTCCGACAATTCACAAATATTAGTTGGTTTAGATTCGCCTGATGACGGAGGAGTAATTGATATTGGTAATGGAATGAAAATAGTTCAGACAGTCGATTTTTTTACACCAATATTAGACAACCCATTTGATTGGGGAAAAGTTGCGGCTGCTAACGCATTATCTGATATATATGCAATGGGTGGAACCCCTATTTCTGCCTTACAACTTGTTTCATGGCCAAGAGAAGATTTAAGTTTTGAAATACTGTCTGAGGTTTTAAAAGGTGGTTTAGAAATCATGCAAAGTGCTGGATGCAATATCATCGGAGGACACAGTATTGATGATAAAGAGCCTAAGTATGGTTTTGCTGTAACGGGGATAATTAATGAAGTTATCTATAAAAAAAGAAATCTTCAATTAGGCGATAAACTTTATTTAACAAAACCCTTAGGTTCTGGAATAATCTCTTCTGCAATTAAAAAAAATTTAGCAAGTGATAAAGCGGTTTATGAAGTAACCGAAGTAATGTCAACATTGAATGACAAAGCACTTGAAGCTGCCAAACAATTAAACGCAAATGCTATAACAGATGTCACAGGTTTTGGACTGTTGGGGCACTTAATAGAAATGATTGGAGATTCCAATGTAACAGTAAATATATACCAAGATGAAGTGCCTGTTATTAAATACGCAAATGAATATTTTAACAATGGAATTTATCCTTCAGGCTCTATAAGAAATTTTGATTTAGCTAAAGAAAATATAATTTACAATTCTGATCAGGAATCTTTTGTAAAAATTTTATCAGATGCTCAAACAAGCGGTGGATTATTAATTTCAGCACCAAGTGATAATTCAATAAATGTCAAAGATATATCAAATAGATTTGGAATAAATCTATGGGAAATTGGAGATATTGTTTCTAGATATAAAAATAAAGTCAATATCATTAACAACAAATGATAAAAACAATTACTAAATTTTTTGCTTTTGCAACAATTTTAAAGAATTTGCTTGAAACAAAAAAAGGTGATGTTACTGGCAATACTCAAATTCATCCAAGTAAGTTTCCTGGAAGAACTATTTTTATAAGAGAGAAAGAGTATTTCATTAGAGAGTCATATGTCGAAGGAACAGTTCCAATTGTTTTCTTACATAGCTGGGGATCAGATTCGTTAGGCAGTTGGTTTAAAATTTTGCCTAAAATTAAAAATAAAAACTCATTTGTTGCAATTGATTTAAGAAATCACGGAAAATCAGATTCAAGTTGGAAAAGATGGGATGTAGATGAGAATGCAGATTTAGTTATAAGTATTTTAGAAAAACTTGATATAGAAGAGTGTGATATTGTTGGCTGGTCGATGGGCAGTGCTGTTGGTATGTCCGTTGCAAGAAAAAAACAATCCTTGATTAGAAAATTAGTTTTAATAACCCCATTTAGTTGGTTAGGTGGTGCTGTTTATAGTGATAAGATCGCATTTAAGATATTTATAAGTTTTGTAAGAATTCGGGAAAGACTTTTTCCAAATTTTAATCCTAAATCAAAATTTTCTTTCCTAAGGAAATCCCAATCTATTGAAGATGAGTATACGGAGTGGGCTTGGAATAATCTACATAGGTCGAAAGATGACTTTATATATGGTGATGGAGGAAGGTTTGTTGTACCTTACGATGCAAGACCTTGGATTCATGAAATAAACTCTGACACGCTTGTAATAACTGGTGGTAAAGATAAATTAGTTCCTGAAGAAACATCTAGTGAGGTTATAAGTCGCTTAAATACTGTTAAGTCAAAAGTTATTAATGACGCTGGTCATTCTGTTCCGTGGACACACGCAGATGAACTATTAGATGAGATTAATAGCTTTTTAAATTATGAATAAAGTTCTATTTATTTCTCCGACTGTTTACTCAAATCCTATAACAAAAGATATTCAAAAAAAATTTCAATCTCTTTCAAAAGTTTGTAACCCTACAGTTTTTGCATTTAGTGAGGAAAAATTTAATTCCGTAGTGGAAGGTGTTGAGACTATTTTTAATAAAAAAAATAAAAATAGGTTTTTTAATTATCTTAAAATCATATTCTTATTCTTTTTTGAAATCCCAAAAATTGTTAAAGATCAAAATATAGAAATTGTCTGTTTGCAAGATCCTATCACCGGTTTTTTTACAATTTTTTCTTTAAAGATTAGAAAATTACCTGTAAAAATTGTAGTTGAAACTCATGGAGATTTTATTAATACGATTGGATTAGAAAAAAATTTACTAATACCAAAATTCTATACCTTAATATTTACTTATCTAGCAAAATATTCAATCAAAAATGCTGATTTAATTAGATCTATTTCAGACTTTACTGAAAAACAAGCTTTGAATTTTGGATATCGAGGCTTATTTGTTCGTTTTCCTGCATGGATAAATATTGATAATTATCTTAATGCCGATACTAAAAGATTATCCTCAGACACATTCAAAATAATATTTGTCGGAAGTGTTACTGAAAGAAAAAATCCCAAGATAATTATTGAGTCACTAGAGACAATTGACGAGGATATTTCACTGGAGATTATTGGACAAACACCCAATTTAAAATATCTAAAAGAATTAAATAAGCTTATTGCTATTTCTAAGCATGCGAAGAGCATTACCATGAAGCCTTTTATTAAAGCTGAAGAGCTAATATTAAAATATTCATCTGCGAATCTATTTATTTTGCCTTCAAAATCTGAAGGTTTAGGAAGGGTAATAATTGAAGCACAATCAACAGCATGCCCTGTGTTGGTATCAAGCAACACAGGAATGACCGATTTAATTATTGAAAATGAAACTGGTTATATATTTGAGAACAACAATAAAAATGATTTAACAAAGAAAATTCAGTACATTATAGATAACTATGAAAGTGCCCTACAAATAGGATTGAATTCTAAGGACTTTGTAAAAGAGAACCAAAGTGTTACAAATTTTGAGTTTGGTTATAAAAAATTAATTGATTTAGTCTCTACTTAATTTAGCTTTACTTAACCCAATTATTAAATTGTCTTCCTTTATTGCTATTCTTAAAGCATGGAAATTATATTTTATGTGATAATAGTTTTTCTTTTGAGTATAAATTTGTATTTTGTTACCAGAAAAAAAGAAGAAGACAACAAAGATGATGAATATTTGATTAAAGGAATTGTAAGTGAAATTATTGAAAATGAAGAATCACAAATATATAAATTACTTAATAAATCTGATCAAACTGTAAAAGATTTTATTGAAAGAACTGGTGAAATTAAAAGTTCAATAACAGGGGTTGATCAACAAACGAGAAACTTAATTTCAGTACTTAATAATAATCAAAGCAGAGGACAGTGGGCTGAATTTCAAGTAGAAGACCTTTTGGGAATAATGGAATATAAAGACGGTATACATTATGAAACACAAAAAATAATGAAAAGTGGAACCAAGCCAGACTTTACTTTTTACCTTCCTGATAATAAAACAATAAATATGGATTCAAAGTTTCCACTGACTAATTACATGGAAATCGCCAAATTAAATCGTGACTTAGATGATGAGACTCTCGATCAAATTTCAAGAAAAGAAATAAATGATTTAATCAAAAGCAAAAACAGAGAATTCTTGGATAAAGCTATTAAAACTAAAATTGATGAAACTTCAGGTAGGGAAGGTTATATTTCTTCTGAAGAGGACACAGTTGATTTTGTACTAATGTATATTCCACTTGAAAATCTTTACCACTTCCTATTAACTTCAGTGATAGGATCGAACAAAACTCCAGTAATTCAGTACGCTTTTTCAAAAAAAGTTATTCTTGTGAGCCCTCAAACGTTAATGGCTTATTTAGAGACGATCAGGCATTCCATGAAATTATTTAGTTTACAAACAGATACAAAAAATATTTTAATTACTCACGAAAAGGTTAAGAATGAAATTAGAAAGTTTATAGATTCTTTTGATGATGTAACGAAGCGATTAGACCAAACTGTTCAATCATTTGAAGCATTAAAAACAACAAGAGTTAATAAGCTAGAGAAGTCTTTTGACGAATTAGATGAGGTTAATAAGTCTTCTGAAAATTAGTAGTGCTCTGACAACCTTGTAACAACCATAATACATTTGTCATCGATAAAATTTTTGTTATTTTGGGTTAAGTAAGAAGAAATATCTTTACTTTCGGCACCAGGTTGATACCAAAAATTATCAAAGTTATTCTCTACTAATTCTTTTGTAATTTCAAATCCAATTTTTGGAGGTACTACAAAGTTTATTATTGATGGGACTATTTCAAGATCCATAACATTTTTATAAGATTTATTACCTGATATCATCTTTTCTTTTTTATTAATTGGTGCAACTTTGTATCCTTTCGAAATAAGGTCAAGTAAAATTTTGTTACCATATTTTTGCGGATCGTTACTTGCACCTACTAAAGCAATAAGATTGCTTTTGTTTTTTAAAGCATTAAGCAATTAAAAGCTTTCGGCTTTTATATTAAAAAGATCGTCTTTACCCGCAGTGACAGAAGAAGCATAACCTGAAGCTAAAGGCAAAAGTTGTTCTATATAAAACTTTGATAATGTAATTTTTTCTTTGTAATATTCATCGCCTGTCTCTTCCAATTTCTTAGTAGCTAATATTGCTGCTTTACCCATATAGTAGCCTCCAAGAACTTGACCAAACATCTTTAAATATGGTGTTGCACCAGCACTTGCATCTATTAGTTCACCTTCAAGCATTTTTGAACCCAACCATAAAGTGACTTCTGATAGTTTATCAACTTCAACTTTTAACTTTTGTGCTAGATCTGATAATAATTCTCCACCATTATTCATTTCATCTATAACTTTGTTAACGTCAGTAAGCAATCTTTGCATTGCTTGTCCATTATCAAGAGGAAGTTTTCTAAACATAAGGTCTAATGCTTGAATACCATTTGTTCCTTCATAAATTGGAGCAATACGAGAATCTCTTAAGTACTGTGCGACTCCGGTTTCCTCAACATAGCCCATCCCTCCATAAACTTGAATAGCAATAGAAGACAACTCGACACCTAAATCTGATATCCAAGCTTTAGTAATAGGCGTAAGAATACCGCACCTCTCTTCACCAAACTCTTTTAGTTCTCCTTCTGCAAAATACTCAAGGTCAAGCATTAATTGGTTATCGTACATAAGATATCTCATCGCATCTACATAAGATTTAATTGTCATAAGCATTCTTCTCACATCTGCATGATCAATTATTGTTGATTTTTTTGCATCTTCTTTAGACATTCCAACTGGTCTTCCCTGAACGCGATCTCGAGCGTATTGTGATGCTCCTTGTAGTGCTCCAGAAGCACAAGCTAATCCTTGGCCACCTACCCAAACTCTGGCTTCATTCATCATAGTGAACATATAGTTGAGACCTCTATTTTCTTCACCCACTAAGTAGCCAATGGATCCATCATATTCCATCACACATGTAGGACTAGCGTGTATACCAAGTTTTTCTTCTATAGATATACAGGAAACATTATTATTATCACCTAACGAACCATCGTCGTTAATAATCACTTTTGGAACTATGAACATAGAAATACCTTTAGTTCCTTCTGGTGAACCAGGTACTTTTGCAAGAACTAAGTGGATTATATTTTCGGTCATATCATGTTCACCAAAAGTAATCCATACTTTTGTTCCAGTAATCTTATAAGTACCATCATCTTGTTTTTCTGCTTTTGTTGTTATCGTTCCTAAATCAGAACCTGATTGAGGCTCACTCAGGTTCATTGTTCCTGTCCATTCCCCTGAAACAAGTTTTGGTAGAAATTTATCTTTTTGTTCTTGATTTCCATGAAAATTAATGGCAGATATTGCACCAGCACTTAACCCAGGAGCTAATCCAAATGCTAAATTAGCAGTACTCAAAATTTCTAATGTACCACCAGAAAGAGTTATTGGCATGCCTCCTCCGCCAATTTCTTCGGGAAGCGATATAGACGCCCATCCAGCTTCAGCAAATTTCTTATAGGCATCAACGAATTCTACTGGCATTGTTACATTTCCATTCTCAATGGTGGCGCCTTGTTGGTCACCTATAGCATTGATGGGAGCGAGTACTTCCTCAGAAAATTTTGCACATTCCTCCATAGTCGGGATGACAATATCTTCTGAAAAATCACTAAACTCTGATATTTTATTTAATACGTTATAAGAATCTATAACCTCATAGCCAAAAACAATGTCTTTGACAGGTGCTTTGTAGGTAACTGCCATATTTATTTATATTAGTAGATTTTTTTAAAAAGTATAAATCGCTATCTTGGGTTTACCTCAACGAGCTTGGCAATTTCCTCAATTTTTTCAATTGTAGGTTCATCATTTGTTCCAGCAACTATTGCACCAGCTGCGCAGGCTTTTTTAATATTGTTAATTAAGTCTCCAACACCAAATGCGGCAATATATGCAGCTGTTGTGTCACCAGCTCCATTTGCATTTATAGTTTTGAAATCAGGAGGAACTATTTCTATTGTGCCTTCAAGGCTGAGTAGTCTTGCCGGCAGGTTTGAGGATGTTAACAAGATATATCTTATAGTTTTTGAATCTATGAGATCATTTGCCTCTTTTACAGTAATTTCATCTTTACTTACAGTTAAAAAATCTAATTTGTAATCAATCTTATGCTCATATCCTGCTTGGCTAATAAATAAGTTTTTACTTTTTTGAAGCTCAACAAGGTCGCTTCTAATAAATTCAATTGAATATCGATCAAGCATCAGCGAATCATATGAATCTATATCTTCAAAATTATTCCAAATTGACTTTTGGTACCCTGAAGAGACAATAGTTCTTTCACCTGTTTTATCTACAAAGATTGAGCAAGTTGGTGTAATACCTTTATCAATTACTAAGTCACTATGGTTAATATCTTTTGCTCTTAAGTGATTTACTAAAAATTCTCCTAAAGGATCTGTACCAATACTATTCCCCCTGACATGAACAGATTTATCCCAAAGAACAATTTTTTCAGCACAATTAATTGCTGTTCCGCCAGCTCTAAGAAGTGAATTTGAACTTCTGATATCGTCACCTTTTTTTGGTATATTATCGACAAAATAAATTAAATCAGGATTTAATGATCCAAAGCAGAGTATCTTTTCAAAAGACATAAATTAAATTCAAGTTTTTACTTTAAACTAATCCGCTAATGACTGCGCCTGCAACAAGTATTGCGATGTAACTAAATAGTCCACCAACAATCGCTGCTAGCTTCATACTGCGCGATATGGCACTTGGTCCTATAAGATGGTAAACAAGAACACCAAAAAATGGTACAAGGTAAACCACCCCTAACCATACATATTTCATACTTCCATTTACTTTGTCGTTAGAGTCAATATCCTTTATCGCTAAAGCAGCCCAAGCAGCATACAACACAAACGGCATCAAGTATCCGTAAAGTTGAAATAATAACTGCCACAATGTTGGACTTGAAATTGGAACTCCGCTCATAATAATCTCCTTTTCAGCATTGTAGTAATTTTCTAAATCCTCATTAAGTAAGTTTGTAGGTACCTTTATTTCTTCTAAGTTTGGTACGTAAAATAAATTTATTGCTGGAGATGGTTCATTAATATTATCAAACTCCATATTCATTTGTTCTTTTGGCCAAGGGTATTCTTTATATCTATTTTTGTCTAGATCAGTAGTTTGTGCATCAGCAAAGAATCCAGCAAGCATCATAAGTCCAGAAGGGTCTCCTTGTAGTGGGAATCTGGCAAGTATATTTGTTGAATTGATAGAACTACAGTTATGGACTTGTTCAAGTAATGGAGGTGTACTTGTTTGATAAATATTGTTTTCAAAACAGTTTCCTGGACCCCAAGGCCCTGCAAGGGCTAAATCTGTGTACCCAGAATCTAAAACAACATTATCAACAATACTTACATGTTGAGAAAAGTATAAATTTGCGTCAAGCATCGGGCTTGCAACAATTCCATAGCGATCATGATTAATCACTAAGTTTTTTTCAATGACATCTCCAACTCTTCCCGGAACAACAATTCCCATACCTTTAGCCACTACGCCAAATCGGTTTGTAGGAGCTTCATAGTTATTATTGTCAATCACTAGATTTCCAACAATTGTTGTTTCTCGACCAGGAGGATTAAGTTCAGAGTCAAGAGTATTTGGTACAATACCTGACATATTATCGCGCCATATATTGTTATATAAATACAGATGACCACCTGCATTTGTTCCTGAATATCCTAGTGCGTTACCCTCAACTACGTTATCGTAAATTAGAGAATTACATGGGTAACATTGTCCTATATAAATTCCACTATCAGGGTGTCCTGATGCATATACATTATCAAATACACCATAAGTTGAATTAAAAGCATAGACACCGTAATCTCCGTTGTTATAAACAGTTAAATAAGAACCTCTAAACCCTTTTGCTGTATTCCAATATACGCCATTTAGTGTAAAGTTTCTTACAGATAGATTTTCAACCGTGACTCCGTCTGTCTCATAAATCTGCACTCCGTTTTCACTCATAAACTGACCATCTATTATCACTTTATTTCTATCAGTCCCCCTGAGTGTTAGATACGAAGTAGTGACAGTTATACTTTCGTTATAAACTCCTGGGTTAATTAAAATTAAATCTCCTTCTTGTGCTGCATCAACAGCATCTTGAATTTTTGTAAATGCTTCACCTTGACCTACACTTAAAACATTCTCACTTAAACTGACAATCACTTTTTCAGGCTCAACAGCAAAATCAACATCTCCTACGATTACCGTCCCAACCATTCCCTTGTCATTGGTTCCATGATATGGACAGTAATAATCGTAAACTCCAGGCTCATTAAATGTGTGTTCATATTGATCGCCTTTTGTAATAATTCCATATTCAAAATAGTCCGATGATATAGCTTGCCAGGAACCATCACTTGCAATTACATTATGATCATTTGCTCCACCAGATTCCCAAATTACCGTTGTGCCTGGTTCAACTCTTATTACTTTTGGAGAAAACTCATCATCGACAACTCTTACAACCTGTGGATCCAAGTTGGCAGACTCTTCAGCTCCACATGCAAAAATCAACATAAGGGAAGATAAAAAAAGTATGCGCAAAATATTATGCATATTAAATTTTACCTTTCTATAAATTCAGATTCCATTTAAAAAAAGAATTAGTATTTAAGCATGGAAGAAAGATATCCAACACAAAAAAAAATATGGGTATGTCCTAAATGTGAATCGACTGAATATTCTGAAGATACAGTGACAATGACTGGTAAGTCTTGGTCAAGATTTATGAATATACAAAATAGAAAATTCATAGCTGTGACGTGCTCAAACTGTACTTATACAGAGTTTTATAAAGGAGTTTCCAAAGGCTGGGAAAGCGTAATAGACTTTTTAGGTAACTAAGCTTGAATCCAATCTTCAGGATTGTCATCTACAAAAAAGTCTGATACAAGTTTTGCCTCAGGATCTATTGCATATTGATCAAAATCTGTAACTCCTTCTTCTTTAAGTACATCTTGATCTAAAAAGAAATTACCGGTACATAAAGATGAATCTCTTTTTAAAACAGCATATGCAGCATCAGCGTATATTGAAGGCTTTCGAGAGCCTTTTACCAGTTCTTCACCTATTACATTTCTTACAGCTGCAGTATCAAGTGAGGTTCTTGGCCACAGACAATTAGATGCAACATTGTGTTTTCCAAGTTCTTCAGCTAGTCCATGTGCAACAAGCGACATACCATACTTCGCAGTGGTGTAAGCAAGGGTCATACCAAACCATTTTCTAGCTATGTCTAATGGTGGAGATAGCGTTAAGATATGTGCATTATCACCTTTAATTAAATGGGGTATGCATTTTTGACTTAACATAAAAGTACCCCGTACATTTATGTTATGCATTAAGTCATATCTTTTCATGGGTGTATTGACCGTATCAGTTAGATGTATTGCACTCGCATTGTTTATACATATATCTATGCCACCAAATTTACCTGCTGTTTCTTCGACTGCTGCTTCAACTTGATCTTCATATCTAATATCACAAACAATTGGAAGGGCAGTTCCTCCAACTTCTTCAATCTCTTCTGCAGCAGTAAAAATTGTGCCAGGAAGAGTTGGATGTGGTTCTGTAGTCTTGGCTAGGATTGCAATATTTGCTCCATCTTTACCTAGTGCTTTAGCTATCTCAAGACCAACGCCACGAGAGCCTCCGCTCATAATTACGGTTTTATTTTTAAAATATGTCATTTTTATATTCTATTAAAATTGTGTATTCTCTGTAGAGTCTTTTTTTGAAAGTAGTTCTGAATCATCGCCAAGTAATGCTTCACCAATTTTTTCATAATAATCTCCACCAACTTCCTGTTGATGCTTGATGCCTGTATAACCATCTTTAGTAAGGTTACTTTCAAATTTTTGAAGCTCAACAATTGCACTCATATTTCCACCTTTGTACTTACTAGCTAAATCATACATTGAGCTAACCATTGAATGAAAACCTGCAAGGGAGACGAATTGCAATTTATACCCAAGTTCAAATAAAGTTAATTGGAAATCTTCAATTTCAGATTTGGAAAACTTGTTGATCCAATTAAATGATGGAGAACAATTATAAGCCAATATTTTTTTAGGAAAATGATTCTTAATTTCGTCAGCAAATTCTTTGGCAAAACCTAAATCTGGAGTATTTGTCTCACACCAAATTACGTCTGCATATTCTGAATAAGCTAAAGCTTTTGATATTGCTAATCCCTCGTTGTTTTTTATTAAAAAATACCCATCAGAGGTGCGTTCTTTACTTATAAATTCTTTGTCTCTATCATCAAAATCTGAAGTTATTAATTTTGCATTTAAGGCATCGGTTCTTGCAATTATTAAAACAGGTGAACCAGCAACATCAGTACTAAGTCTTGAAGCGTTTAGTTTTTTTATATATTCATGAGTAGGAATGACTACTTTTCCACCAACATGACCACACTTTTTTTCTGATGCCAATTGATCTTCAAAATGAATTCCAGCTGTACCTGCTTTAATAAACTGAGATGTAAGATCATAAACATTATAAATACCTCCGAATCCAGATTCGCCATCTGCAATTATAGGAGGTAGATCAGTGCCTTTTGTCTCCGTAATTTTTCTTATTAGAGTATTGTTTATTTTGGTGACAAAATTAGGAGTACTATTTGATGGATAAAGGGAAAGGTCTGGATATGTATTGTTTCCAACATTACTTTCTGCCGCTATTTGCCATCCACTCACATAAATAATTTCATAATCTAAATTAAACATTTGTAAAGCTTGTTGAGCGGTGGCAGCTCCTAAACCAGAAATCCATGTCTCTTTTCTTTTTAATAAATCCCAAAGCTTGTTTGAGCAGTGTTCAGAAATCGAATTTGTTATTTTTATGGCTGGTCTTAGTCTTTGAATATCTTTATCAGAGTATTTTCGTTTAATGCCTTCCCATCTGGGTGAAATTAAATAGTCTTTTACAACTTTTTCTGAATTGAAATTTATATCCATTTACAAGTTTTGGCTCGCTGCAACACTAGCAATTATTACAATTAGTGTAATAACTCCAACAGAAGCAATAATAACTTCACTTCTTGTAATTCGAATTTTTGGTGCTGAACTCATGACACTTGCAAATAATAAAATTGCTGCAGAAATAATTAATGCAAACAGTGGCGCATAGTCGTGAAAGTTGAGAAAAATCTGAGCTACTGATACAGCTACGATTCCTCCAACAACAATTGAACCCAGTGGAATAATGATTGACCCGACTATTCTATTTCTTATTTTGTTAGCTTCAATAAGATCATCTAAATCAAGACCTTTTGGAATTCCCAAAATCATTGTTAGTACTGCAATTAAAGACTGAATAAATGCAGACATTATAACTATTCTCCAAAAAGCACTACTTACACTGATCAAATTAATTACTGGATCTTCTGGTAAAATTCCTTCAATTGTTTGTCCAACACTATTAACAATAAAAAAAGCTGATGATGAACCAAAAACTAGTCCTAATCCAATTCCAGTAAAAATTGATTCTTTATCATTTGTTAAAACTCCATAACCATGAAAGTTTCTTTCTAAGAATTTTTTAATATTTAAAGCATTTAGTGAACTAATAAATGCAGTTGTCAAAGAAATTATCAACACAAATGAAACAGTGTTATATTCTGAAATCAAATTTTGGGTTTCTGCCTCTAAAATTAATCCATCATAAAGATAAGAGCTCGTTACTAATCCCTGAATAAAACCACATAATATTCCAAAACCTAACCCGTACTTTAATGATTTAAATATTTTTTGACTTAATGGAACTGGGGGAGGCGCATCTTCAATAACAATGGTCGATACACCAAGACTTTCCTCAACAACATTATCAGAATCGGATTCTTTTACAACAGGTTCTTCATTTGCTACTACTTCGGGCTCATTTTGCTGTGGTTCAACACTTACTTCTTCTATTTTATTTTCTGCAGGTTCGCTTTGAGTAGCAGTTGTTAATGGTTCTCCACCACTCCAGTTATTAAGTATGTCATCAGATGAAACACCAGCAGCTTCTGCTCTAGCTTGAATTGATCTAGATAATAAGTCCAAAGGTATACCGCTCGAGCTACTTAATTGTTCTAATTTTTGTAAATCCATAATGAAATTAATATTATTCTAGTCTGATGAGTTGTTTCTAACTACGTCGTCAAACGTTTTTTCATCTTGGTACCATCTCATCCAAATTATAAGAATTGAGATCCACAATATAATTCCCCCTCCAAGTTTTAAAATTAATCCTGCGAGAGTCTGATCGTTAATAACTGAAATATTAAAAATGCTATTTGTATTTAGATATGCACTGTAGAGGGGCTCAGTTCCAAAAGCAAGGAAACTGGCAGGTATAGTAGGTAATAATGACTGCAAAAATAAGTATGCAATTCTTGCTGCAGAATTTAAAGGCATTATTTCTTCGTTGAATCCTATTACTGGCACCCACATATTTAAAGAAACTAAAAGCATTACAGAATGAATAAGAAAATGAAATAAAGTATTTGTGACCATTAAATTAACCACTGATGACCAATGCATTCCTACCATAACAACATTGAATAGAAAAAAAGCAACAATTGGTTTAGAAGTTATTTTAAGCAAGCTAATAAACGGTTTAACAGATATAAGTTTTTTCATCTCTTTATGCATACCTAAAAGCAGCAGGGGTGGTGCAACTAATGCTAAAACTAAATGTTCAACTGAATGAACAGAAAATAAATATTTCTCACCAATATCGTGAATGGGGTAATCAGTAAAAATCCAAAGTATAAAAATTCCCGAGTACCATAGTCTTCTTTTCTTCTTTTTTACAATTTCATTTTTTGTAGAAAACTCAAAAAAAATGATAAGTGTAAATATTAATGCCCAAACATCATAATGAGGGTGCCAAGGTAAGTTCTGTAACATGATTTAGGAAAAATTAGCCGATGCTCGTTCAATCATTACTATGGCAAATAAGATTAAAGCTAAAATCATTCCTCCAGCAAAAAATCTATTCACCATTTTACTCTCAAATCTTAAATGCATGAACCATCCAACAACAATTACAAATTTTCCTACAGCAAGAATTATTAAAAGTGGGGCCGTGAAGGCTCCAACAAGATCTTCTGTATAGTAAAGTGCAATTTCAATTGCCGTTAAAACACCAAGAATAATTGCAATTTGTACATAGCGTTTTGGAGTAGGGTGGTTAGTATGTTCTTCTGACATTTTAAATTAAATACACAACTGTAAACAACATTATCCAAACAATATCCACAAAGTGCCAATAAAGTGCAACGAATTCTAAATTCATTCCACCCTCTAGAGTCAAGCCTTGCTGCCTTTGTCCAATACCCCATAGAGCTAATAAAAGAACAACGCCTATAAATACATGCAATCCATGAAATCCGGTTAACACATAAAAAGTTGAACTAAATATATTCGTATCAAGCTTAAAACCCTTGTGATAGAACTCGGTAAATTCATAAATTTGTCCGGCTAAAAATACAGCACCAAGCATTGCAGTTGCCAGTAACCAAACCCTAGTTTTTTCTTGATCTTTTGCTTCAAGAGCATTGTGAGCTAAAACCATTGTCAATGAACTCATTAAAAGTATAAAAGAACTTATTGAAGTGAATGGAATGTCATAAACATCAGTAAGTTTTATCCCAGGAAATTCTCTACCTTTAAAAATCATAAAAGTAGTTATTAATGTTCCAAAAAACAAAATTTCTGTTGAAAGAAATACCCACATCCCCAACTTTCTGGTTTCAACTCCAGTAGGTTCATGCGGATAAGCATGAGCATTAGACATTATCTAGATATTCCTCATTATTATCTTCATCTTCTTCTTCTACTTCTTCTAATGGCTCAGTTCCCCAGCCGAAACTGCCAATAAGTAAAAGCAGTGAACCTATTAAAGCAAGTGGAATTGATTTATAAATAACTGCATAACCTAAAAATGGTAATCCGGAAGCAAGTACAATCGGAAAGTATGACGGGTTTGGTAATACAATATTTTCTGTAGGATTTAAGCCTTCTTCTTCTAGTTCTATCAATAACTGTTCAGCGGACTCTTTTCTTACAGCCCTTCCTTCATCATCTTCTTCATATTTTGCATGCCAGAAATCATCTAGTGCTTTAACTTCCGGAGCTTTAGAGAAATTCCATTCAGGTGTAGGAGAAGGGATTGTCCACTCAATTGTTCTCGCATCCCATGGATCAAAAGGAGCTTTCTCACCTTTTCTTTTTGAGAAAATCCAATTTATCATAAAAATAATAATTGAAACAGCAATTATGAATGCTCCAATTGTCACGACAATATTCCAAAATTGCAAGTTTGTTTCTTCGGCATATACCCATGTTCTTCGGACCTGCCCTTGCAAACCCAACCAATGCATTGGACCAAATGTTAAGTTAAACCCAATAAGCATTGTCCAAAAATGTAGCTTTCCTAATGTTTCGTTATACATTTTTCCCCAGACTTTAGGAAACCAATAATAAAGTCCAGAAAAAATACCAAAAAGAGCACCACCAAAAAGTACATAGTGAAAGTGTGCAACTACATAATAAGTATCAGTTTGTTGTGTATCTGCAGGAACTACTGAGTGAGTTACGCCACTTAATCCACCTATGACAAACATTCCTATAAACCCTAGAGAAAATAACATTGGAGTATTTAATTTAAGCTTTCCTCCCCAAATTGTTCCTAACCAATTGAATATTTTGACTCCAGTTGGTACAGCAATCACCATAGTTGATAATCCAAACCCTGCTTGTGCAACAGGACTTATTGCAGAAGCAAACATGTGGTGTGCCCAGACACCAAAACCGATAAATGCGATTCCAAAACCTGCAAAAACTATTGCCGCATAGCCAAAAAGTGGTTTTCGTGAAAATGTTGGTAAAACTTCTGAAACTATTCCAAAAGCCGGCAAAATTAATATGTAAACTTCTGGATGACCAAATAGCCAAAATAAATGCTGCCATAAGATTGGGTCACCACCACCTTCTGTTAAAAAGAAAGTAGTACCGAATTTTCTGTCAAAAGTTACATAAAAAAGTGCGATCGCAATAATTGGCAATGAAAACGCTAATAGAAAGGAAACAGCAAAAGTCATCCACGTAAATACAGGCATTCTCATGAATCTCATTCCTTTAGTGCGCATATTAATAATTGTTGTTATAAAATTAAAAGCGGAAATTAGTGAAGCAATGCCTAAAATTTGAAGGCCTATTGCCCAATAATCCATTGCAGTTCCAGGAGAATATTTCATTCCAGCATTTGGTTGGTAACCAAACCAACCACCGTTAGGAGCGGATCCCAACCAACCAACTTCCTCAGAAAGATAACCTCCTTCAGGAGCACCTGCGGTTCCAAATATAAAAGTAGAGTATAAGAAAGCTCCACCAAAAATAAATATCCAAAAAGATAAAGCATTGAGCCTAGGGAAAGCAACATCTCTTGCACCAATTTGTAAAGGTAGTAAATAATTAAAGAAGGCAGCACTTATAGGCATTATTGCTAGGAAGATCATTGTAGTCCCATGCATTGTAAACATTGCATTGTATTCAGCAGCTGTTAAAAAATTATTGTCTGGTTGAGAAAGCTGTATTCTGAGAACAAGGGCTTCAAGACCACCAATTAATAAAAAGAAGAATGCAGCATATCCATACATTATTCCTATTCTTTTATGATCAACAGTTGTAATCCAGCTCCAAATTCCAGTTTCTGAAGAAGGTCTTCTAAAAATACTGCTTTGTTTTCCTGGTTTAATTATTTTTGTCATTTAAGTGTCTCCAAATAAGCAATTAAAGCATTTATTTCCGATTCAGTCAATTCTAGATTAGGCATAAAAGTACCTGGTTTAATTTCAGCGGGATTTGCAAGCCACTTTGTAAGATTCTCAGGATTGTTTTTTAACGCCGCTCCAGCAAAAACATTTCTGATTGCGAAGTGTGTTAAATTTGGAGCAATTCTATCACCTTGCACATCCCATACACCATTAATTACATGACACTGTGTACATCCAGCATTTAAGTAAACTTGTTGCCCCTCAGCTGCAAGAGATAAATCATCAGAGCTAAAAGCAGTGGCGTCTTTTTGTTCATTTTTTACCCATGCTGCAAAGTCTTCTTCAGACAATGATAAAACCCGCCCTCTCATTTTTGAATGACTCAATCCACAATACTCTCCACATTGTGCCCAAAATTCATTTGGTGAGTCAGCATGTAGATTAAGATACGTTGTTTGTCCTGGTACCAGGTATCTTTTTCCATTTAATTTTGGAACCCAATAATTATGAAGAACATCATTTGACCACATTTCAAGCCTTACTGGTCTATCAGCCGGAATTACCAAAACATTTGCGGTAGTTATTCCATAATCTGGATATTTGTATTCGAACCACCACTGATGGCCAATTACTTCTATTTTTAGTGCATTTTCAGGTTCTCTTGCTAGATCAAAGATCGTCCTTACTGTAGGAACAGCAATTGCAGCTAAAATTAGAACTGGTATTACAGTCCAGATGATTTCTAACTTTGTGTTACCATGAATTTGCTTTGGCTCAGGAGAGTCAGGTTTTTCTTTATATACAAAAACCGAAAATAATAGTGCACCTTGAACGATTGCAAAAATTACAACAGCAATCCAAAAAGTAATCCAAAATAATTCATCAATTGATCTAGCATATGGTCCTTCAGGACTTAAAGAGTCTAGAGGAGCATTTTCAATACATGAATATATAAATAAGAAAAATACATATCTTAAATTTTTTAATTTAAAAACTTTTTTTATCAGCATATTTTTTAATCAACAATATTTAAGGATAGCGTTCAAACCTTATATTGTGTAATCAAAGTATTATGTCCTTATGGAGAGTGATATAAAAGAAGTTGCTTCACGTTACTTAAAACTTTCAAAATTAAGAATTGTTGAGCTGCTTCTTATAACTACTGTTCCCTCTATGGTTGTAGCAATTTATGGGTTTCCACCAGTAAGTCTTGTTTGCTTCACACTCGTAGGCGGTACCTTATTGGCTATTAGTGCCAATGTACTAAATCAAATTTTTGAGATTGAAACAGATAAGTTGATGATGAGAACAGCAGACAGGCCGCTTGTTACAGGATCTATTAAAGTTAAAAATGCATATATATATTCAATAGTTCTGGGACTATTAGGTTTTCTAATTTTATATACTCAAACAACACCTTTAGCTTCATTCATTGCTCTTTTAGCAAATATTTTTTACTCTTTCATTTACACTTTGATTCTAAAACCTAGAACAAATCAAAATATTGTGATAGGTGGAGCCGCCGGTGCTGCCCCTGTTTTAATTGGATGGGCAGCAACAGGAACTCCGCTAGAAACTGGATCTTGGCTTTTGTTCTTATTAGTTTTTCTATGGACTCCCGCTCATTTTTGGGCATTATCAATTGAAAATGTCGATGATTATAAGGATGCTGATTTTCCGATGTTACCTACACAGGAAACTAAAAAGAGAACATCAATATTTATTGGAATTTATTCTTGTGCAACAGTAATTACTTCTCTTATGATTGCTCCAATATTACAACTTGGTTTCATATATTTAATCTTGTCGTTAATCTCAGGAATTTATTTAATGATTAAATCTTATCGCTTATACTCAGACAAAATAAAACCAATATCTTATTTTGTATTTTCTAACACATATTTAGCAGTAGTATTTCTTTCTTTGATTGCTGACATTCTATTTACAATAAGGAATACTTAATTATGGAAGAAATATTTTTTTCAATAACCTATCCTCCAATACCAATTTCAAAAGTAGGGCCAGTATTCCTTTCTTTACATGGAGTTTTTGCCGCTGTTGGGTTCTATTTTGGAGCTAGTCATGCTTTAAAACTCTCAGAAAAAGATGGAGCAAACTCTATTTTATTTTCTGAGGCTCTTAGTTGGGCTATTTTTGGCGCAATTCTTGGAGCAAGATTCTTCACCATACCAGCACAATGGTATGCCAACCCAGGGTATGGATTAGGCGATATTTTTACATTAGCTGGTAGCTATTCAATTATGGGCGGTATGGCAGGAGGAATTATTGCTGCATATCTTAAAATTAGTATTTTCAATAAAGAAGATTTTAAACAATATGGAGATTACGCTGCCACAGGATTAATACTTGGAACTGTTATTGGAAGAATTGGCGATCTGGCTATCGTCGAACATCTAGGAAGAGAAACAAGCTTCTTTTTAGGTTATGAGATTAAGCCGGGATATGACGTTGCCCCGCAACACAATTCTTTAGAATGTACGGATCCTCTGTTAACTTGTGGTACATACCATCACGTCGCACTTTACGACTTAATCCTTGCATTAATTATTTTCTTTATTTTTAGATCGTTGCAAAATCGTTATGAGTTCGGAAAAGGATCTTGGATTGGTTTATGGGCAGTATGGTATGGAACTCAAAGAGCATTTCTAGACACTTTAAGATTTGGAATGGGCGATTCTACGATTGGTATATTTACCTGGAATCAAATTGGAGGAGCCCTTCTTGCATTTTTAGGATTAATCTTTTTCTTAAAGAATAAAAATATTAAAAAAGACTAATAATAAATAAAAGATAAAAAGCTATAAAAGAATATCCAACAACAATGTTTCTTTTAATGACATTTCTCGATAAAAATATTACAAGAAAAGAAACAAAATACATCATAAATAGCTGGTAATCAATTCGTGAAAGAATATTTCCAGGGCTTATTGAAATTGCCACACCGCCAACTAATCCAATATTAAAAAGATTTGAACCAAAAATATTTCCAAAAACAATGTCAGGCTTTCTCATCCTCGCCGCTGATATTGTTCCAGCAACTTCCGGAAGACTAGTACCAATTGCAATAATTGTTGAACCTATTACCAAAGATGAAACGCCAAACGTTTCTGCTAGCTTAACTGCATTATCGACCACTAATTGACTTCCATAAAGAGTTGCGGCTAAAGAAAGGAATCCCCTTAGCCATACGTATTTTTTTTCTTCTGTTTTGAAATCTTCCTCTTCAACACTCTCAGTACTTACCATTTTGTAAACTACATAAATTGTCAAAACTAACAGCACAATTCCTAAGTACAGTGGAAAGCTACTGAAGAGAACATAAGTTGATACAAATACAGTGGTGAGGATTGCCATCCAAACTGGACTAAGTTGATTGAGCTTAATTTTCTTATCAAAGTCCTTTGGAATTGCAAGATACAAAACTGCTACTACAAGTAATGAATTTGCAATATTTGAACCTACTATATTTCCAATTCCCAGATCCAAATCTCCATTTAATGCAGCTCCCGTACTTGCAAACAATTCTGGTGCAGATGTACCAAATCCAATAAATGTTGCACCTATGATTGAACTGGGAATTTTGAATTTTAAAGCGATCTGTACGGCAGAATCAACCATTTCATCTGCACCCTTTACTAAAAAAATTAACCCTACTATAAATCCAAATATGAGAATTAATATATCCATGTTTTGCTGTCTATTCTTTTGAATCTCTCCATGCAATCCACTCTTTTACTAAAGACAAATCATATCCTGGTCCATTAACAGCTAAAGTTATTTCAGTAGCTCCAGCTTCCAACAGATCATCGGCAAGATCAATTCTTTTAATATCTATTCCAATTGATCTTTGTATTTCATTTGGATCTCTTCCTACTTCAGAACACCAATTGTCTAAAACTGAATTTTTGTGTGCTACAGTCTCAATGCCACTTCGTTCTTCTGTTTTTGTTGCAAATCCATGCCAAATATCTGCATACTGTGCGACTAGCCTAAGAGTAACTTTTTCCCCACCACCTCCGATTAGTATGGGTATCTTTCTTTTAGGCTGAGGATCTAATTTGCCCATCCTTTTTACAATTCTCTCCAATGATTTTTCCAGTTCTTTGAGCCTCCATATTGCTGTGCCAAACTCATAACCATACTCTTCATAATCTTGTTCAAACCAACCCGAGCCGATTCCAAGAATTACCCGCCCATCAGATATGTGGTCAACTGTTCTAGCCATATCAGCTAATAGTTCAGGATTTCTATATGAATTACATGTAACTAAGGGACCTATATCAATCTTATCTGTCACTTCAGCCCAACTAGCTAGCATAGTCCAACATTCAAAATGCTTTCCCTCTCTTCTTTCACCCTGTTCCCATTGTGTACCATCTTCTTTGTATAGCGGATAGAAATGGTCCCAGTTGTAAATAACATCTGCACCAATTTCTTCCGATTCCTTAGCAGCTTTCCTTATCTGGTCATACTCTGCATGTTGAGGTTGTAAAAATACAGCAATTCTTGGTTTCATTTCATCTCCTTTTATACAAATTTAGCCTTTTTTAATGCACTATTTATTGAATTTTTAAATTTAATATTTGCACTTAATCTTTCAAACTTTTGTTTCATAAGTTTTTCTGCAGATGGAAGTGGATTTAATTTTATAAAATCTTGGATATCTTTTCCTATATTTTCATCATAAACCGATGGTAGTCCATCAAGAATTCGTGATGAAGTCCATTCGGGCATTACTTTCAGTAAATCTTCCCAGTTTGACTTTATAATTTCCCAAGCATTTTTACCATTTTCATGATGTGATATTAGGCCAGCAAGTAGGTATGGGGCATCAGCACCTCTTATAGTCTCATTGAGTATTGCTTCTATAACTACTTTTGGAGTCTCTGGATCATAAACTCCTGGAAGGCTTGACCTAAACCTAGCTTCAATTTGTGGAGAATCTGAATTAATGAAGTTATTTAAATAATTATTAATTGAAATTGATTTGTCTAGTCCTGATATAGAGAGGACTAAGTTATAGTAATTTCCATCAGAGTAATCTTTATATGCTTCTGAATTAAATTGATCTGTGAAATGTGAAATAAATTTATCATCTTTTGAGTATTTAGCATACAAAAAACAAATCAATGACTTTAATTGGGACATTTCTTGATCTATTCCTTCTTTATACTCACTTCCTAATTTATCCAATAATGGTCTACAGAATTGTGCTATGTAATTTTCTAGTTCATTACTCGAATCTATCTTATGAAGGGTGGCAAATATCCCAGAAACTAAAGACCATATATTTTTATCAGTTTCATTTTTATATAAATCAATTAGTTTAAGGAAACTTTCTAAGGTCAGTTTCTCTGTTCTTAAAGACATCCATGAATCTTCAAGTAGTCGATATTTTTCATTAATATCCAAATCATCAAAGTACCGAATGATTTCATTTAGATGTTTAGCGTCGTATGTTGAGTGGAAAAAGGACCAACCTCCGTTGTTGATAAATGGTACATTACCAATAAGTTCAAAAGAGTCAGTCTTATTTTCTAAAAGGACTTTTTGAGTTTTACTATTATCTAGAAAACGGATATTTATAGGAACTTTCCATAATGAATCATCAGTCTCTCCATCAATTAAAAACTTTGATTGCGAAAAAATAAAATCTGTATTTTCCTTATGTTCAATACTAATTATTGGGTAGCCTTCTTGTTTTATCCAAGTGGGCAAGATATCTTCTAAATCATATTCTGTTTCTCCAGAAAGTTCTGTCCACAAATCAGATGAGTGGGTGTTTTTATATTTGTGTTTGTTCAAATAATTCCTGACACCTTCTTTAAAATTTTCTTCACCAATAAATGTCTCAAACATTCTTAAGACAGTAGAACCTTTTTGATATGTTAAAACGTCAAACATTTCTTCAGCTTCTTCTGGCGTTGCAACTTCAAACTCAACTGGCCTTGAAGATTTAAGGGAATCTACATTAAAACCTTGGCTTCTTGCTAGGTTTAGTTCATTCCACAATTTAAATTCAGGATAGGTAGCTTCTGAGGCAATGACCTCCATTAGACTTGCGAATGCTTCATTTAACCAAATTCCGTCCCACCATTTCATTGTTACTAAATCTCCAAACCACATATGTGCAAGTTCGTGCGCAACAACTTCAACAGACCTAGACAATTCTGCTCTTGTAGCCTTTTCAACATCAATCAATAGCAAAGTTTCTCTAAAAGTTACAGCACCAACATTTTCCATGGCTCCCATAGCAAAATCTGGGATAGCTATTAAATCTAATTTCGTTCCTGGATAATTTATGTCATAATAATTTTCAAAAAAGTCCAGAATTTTTATGGCTGCTTCTCCGGCAAATTTTGTTTGGTGCCCAAATCCAGGCCTATGAACGACTCGAACATCTGTTGTTTTAGATTTTCCTATTTCTGTAATTTCTAGAGGACCAACTACAAAAGCAACAAGATAGGTAGACATTCTCATTGTGTCTTCGAACTTACTTGCAGTTCTCTCATTCAAGGTTGTTTCGCTGATAACTTTCTCATTACTAACTCTTATATCTGATTTATCGGATGTAAGAGTTATTGAAAAAACCGACTTATATTCTGGTTCATCCCAACAAGGAAATGCCATTCTTGCAGAAGTAGGTTCAAATTGGGTTGTAGCTATCCAGTGTTGTTTATTATTTTCATCTACAAACTTGCTTCTATAAAAACCTCTTAAATCATCTACAATTTCGCCTTCGAAATCAATATATAACTTCCAGTCACCAGAAGTAACTTTTTCTTCAAAGTTTATTATTATTTTCTCATCTTCATTGAGATAATTTACAGACCCCTCAATATGTACACCATTATCATCTTCTATAAAAGAAGAATTGATTGCTAAACCGACTGCATGTAAATGTATTTCGTCAGTGTCCTCTACAACCTCTATGAATACAATTTCCTTTCCAAGATATTTAAAATTTTTAAGGTCGATATCAAGATTTATTTCATATCTGTTAGGTATTGCTAATTTTGGAAGTAAAATATTTTGATTCATTAACAAATTGTAGTTTATATGAGAATCAAACCCAGTCTAAGTGTATAAATTCATCCTCATTTAAAAGTTGAACCATGTGTGCGCCAAAAAAATCTCGTTGAGCTTGGATTAATGATGAAGGGTTAAAATTATTCGAGGAATTGATATACCAATTATATGAGGAATAAATTACCGGTAGAGCAACCTGACTTTCAACACATTCATTAATTGTTTTTTTAATGTCATCTAATTTCTCTTCTAATTGATTTTGTATTTCCTCTATTTTAACAATGGATGAATCTGTTGAAATCTCTTCATAAATATCTTTAATTTCTTGAAGCAAATCAGATCGAATTATGCACCCTGATAGCCAATTTTGTAATACTTCTGGAATTTTAATTTCAAGGCTTTCTTTGTTGCTGAAATACTCAATAAATAAAATTCCTTGAATCAAAGTTGAAAGACGTGCAAAATATATTGTATTTTCTATTTTATCTAAATTTATATTTAAATTTTTTGAATGTGTAACTTTAGGCCAAATCTTTTGAAAATGGCTCTCTACCCTTGCGTTAAAAGCTTCATAGATACTAGGCAAAGGAAAGTTGTATTCTAGAGACGTTTCTACCGTTAATTTACCAGTGCCTTTGTTATTGGCAACAGGCTTAATATTATCAATTAGATATTCGTTATTTGTTTTCTTTTTTATTATTTCTGAAGATATTTCAATTAAGTAAGAAGATTGATTTTTTTCTTTAAGACTTTTAAAAAAATTACTAATTTCAATATTACTAAGGTTAGAACTCTTTAAAATACTATAACTTTCTGCAAGTATTTGCATTTCAGCATACTCAATTCCATTATGTAGCATTTTTATAAAGTGTCCAGTACCGTAACCTTTGTAAACGCCAACGCAATCTCCATAACTACTTTTTGCTGATATAGATTTGATCATTGATAATAAATTTTCTGGAATGTCGTCACTAGAGCCAAGCATTAATGCAGGTCCATGTCTTGCTCCTGTTTCTCCACCTGAAACACCCATACCTATAAAGCTTATATTTTTTTCCTTACATTTATTTCCGAGTTCAATGCTATCTTTATAAAAAGAATTCCCCCCATCAATTAAAATATCTTCGGGTTCAAGCAAGTTAAATAACTCTTTTGAGATACTATTGGTAGCTTCACCAGATGGAACCATTAAAAGAATTTTTCTTGGTTTTTCAATATTATTTACAAACTCATCAAGTTGTGTAAATCCATATATATTTTTTTTAGAACTCTCATCAATAAGGTTATTAATCTTTTTCTCAGACTTATTAAATAAAACTACATTTACTCCATTGTCAGAAAAATTTAAAGCAATGTTTTTACCCATTACTCCCATACCAACAATTCCAATTGTTTTACTCATGAGAGAATTTTAACAACTTCCTTTTCAACTAAATTATTTAGATAATAATTTCTAATTGATACATCAACTTCTAGTTGATCTTCTTTATTAATTACATTTTTGATTGTTGAAAACTTGTGAAGCGAGTCTAGATGAAGAGGGCTTGTTAAAAGCTTAACTTCAATTAAATTGCCGAAAATTTTGTAAGTAATTTCAGATATTAAATTATCAAGATTTACTTGTTTTAAAGAAGAAACAAAAATTGCACTTTCATATTTTTCTTGCAAAAAATTTAGTGATGGTTTGTCAATTTTGTCTATCTTATTAAAAACTAAAATTTCTTCAACATTTGATTCAATTTGTTCCAGAATTTCGTGAACTGTAGATATATGCATTTCTGGAATTGCAGATGCTGCATCAACAACATGTACAAGTAGATTTGCATCTTTTACCACAGTTAATGTTGATTTAAATGAATCAATTAACGTTGTTGGGAGGTTTTGTATAAAACCAACAGTATCAGAAATAATTATTGGTTCGCTTAAATCATCTACTTTTAACTCTCTTTGAAGAGAATCTACAGTGGCAAATAATTCATTAGCCACATACGTTTTAGATTCTGTTATTTTTTCAAGCAAAGTTGATTTTCCAGCATTTGTATATCCCACTATTGAAACCAGTGGAGTATTGTTTTTTTTCCTAAAACTTGATTGAACTTCTCTTTGTTTTCCAACTTTTTTTATTTCTTTTTTTAACTTATTGATTCTGTTGTCAATCAAACGACTATCAGTTTCTAACTTTGTCTCACCAGGACCTCTAGTACCTATACCACCACCTTGTTGATTGAGTGATTTACCTAGGCCAGCTAGTCTAGGTTTTAAATAAAGTGATAATGCCAGTTCGACCTGCAATGTTGCTTCCTTAGATTGAGCGTGTAATGCAAATATATCTAAAATCAAACCAGTTCTATCAACTACGTCACATTTAAAAAGTGATCTAAGCTCTTTCTGTTGATTTGGAGTAAGTTCGCAATCAAAAATGACAACATCTATGTCATTTGCATCAGATATGTCAACCAATTCAGTAATAGAGCCTTTTCCAATAAAAGTTTTAGGATCTACTTTTTCAACCCTTTTTGTCTGTATGATTGTTGGATCTGAACCAGCTGTTTTTACTAAATTAATAAGTTCTTTGAGAGACTCTTCTTTATCAGCCCTTATTTCATTTTTTAATATTATTCCTATTAGTAAAGCTTTTTGAGTTGATACAAATATATCTCTATCGGATACAGTTAGTAATTTTCTATCTGATTGATTGGGGTTATTTCTTTGATTCAATTATTTCATAATAGGTAGTTGTCCACTGTCAGATTTATTTGAAATTTCCTCTTCAGCAATAATTTGAGATTCTCTTACTGCTAAAACAACCTTTCCTGTTGGTGGCCATATAAATTTCCATGCACCACTTGCAACCGCCCAAAATTGATTACCAGAATCAACATCAATTAGAGGTAGAGCCTCGGAAGTTTTTTCGCTACCTGCTGGCACTAACAAACCAGATTTAGTATAGGTTTCTTCCCTAAGATGACCTACTCTCCATCCAGGCGAAACTTTAAATCCTGGTGGTGCAAAATCTATATTATCCAAGGTATTTTCTTCTGTCATTTTCTTATATTAAACACAAAAAAACTATAAATTAGCGGAGGTGGACAGGAATCGAACCTGCCAAAGACTTTTACACCTT
>TARA_B100001057_G_scaffold40223_1_pt1 | contig 40702 bp, 31 predicted proteins | sample TARA_B100001057 | Tara Oceans TARA_B100001057 (sample SAMEA2621839) | marine metagenome | biome: marine biome (ENVO:00000447); feature: surface water layer (ENVO:00002042); material: "saline water (ENVO:00002010), including plankton (ENVO:xxxxxxxx)" | depth 5 m | reverse complement strand
AATATCTGAGGTTTCCATTCATTAATAAGAGTAACTCTTCCTTGAGTTTCTGGCTGAGTCAAATATACCCAATCTCTATTTAAATCATAATAATAGTGATTTGTTCTTCCGTATGGCCAGTCGCCAGTATGAATTAATGATTGATCGTCATAATTTGGTGCAGCTCCCCTATATTGTTCAAGATTCTTTGCAAATCTAGCTCTACCATCAGGATTCATAACTGGATCAACGATAATAACCATATCATCAAGCAATTCTAAAATATCATCGTCTTTGCTAGCTATTAGGTGATAGATAACACCTAAAGCTGCATCAGCACCTGAAGTTTCATTTCCATGAATAGAGTAGGCCATCCAAGCTATAGCGGGAAGTTCATTAATTAATGTTTTTGCTTTTCTATCATTTATATTCCTTGCATCAGCAAGCTGTGAAACTTTATCTTTTATTGAATTAAGATTTTTAAGATTTTCAGGAGAAGAAATGAATACCGCATGTAAAGGTCTATTTTCATGGGATCTTGCATATTCAATGACTTTTAATCTATCAGATTGATTTGCCCATGATTTCAATGCAGATGTAATCTGTTCTGGTGTAGCTACACGTGTGGCATAATCAAAATCTAAGAATTCATTTGGGTGATCAACGGAATCAATATAGTTATCATCAAGAATAACTTCTTGATAAAGATCTTTTGATAATGAAGTAGGGTTCATTAATGTATTAGCATTAATATTAAGTGTAAAAATGAAAATAGTTAGGATGTATCTGTGCATTTAATTCTCCCTTTAAGATATAAATAATCTTTAGAAATCATATAATAAAAAGATTAAATAATGGAGTTATTATGAAAAATTTAGTTATTGTTTCTTTTCCTTCAAAACCAGAAACCCTTGAAACACTTAAAGAGTCCATGAGAAGGGCGCTTCCTGATACTAGAAACTTTGAAGGTTGCCTATCTGTAAATACATTTATTGAGGAATCAACTAATACAATTCATCTTATTGAAGATTGGGAATCACTCGATCATCAAGCAACTTATCTTAACTGGAGAGTTGAAAATGGGTTACTCACTGATTTAGACCCTTTTTTGGATGGGGGAGCAGCTGCAATTAAAGTTGTTTTATGCGGTCCAGAACATCAGGATATATAATATAGGTTCGCATAATATATATTATGTTAAATAGTAAGATATCATTTATATCTATATTACTCTTAATGAATTATGTAAATGCTTTACCTATCGAATATCGATCAGACAATTATGATTCACGAATTAAATATGTGGTAATACACTTCACTTCGGAGAATTTAAAACAGAGCATAAATATTTTAACTGATAGAGATAAGGAAGTTAGTTCTCATTATTTGATATCAGATAACCCTAATGACGATGTAATTAATCTTGTTGATGAAAAATTTAGAGCTTGGCATGCCGGTGATAGCTATTGGAAGAATAATATTTCTTTAAATGACAATTCAATTGGAATTGAAATTGTTAATGAATCAAAATGTATTAAGAAAATATCTTTGATTAATAACAATAAAGATTTAAATGAATATTGTTCATTTATAGATTTTAAGGATTTTCAAATTGAAAAATTAGTACAACTTATAACTGATATTCAGCAAAGATATCCAAGAATTCAAGATACAGATATTATTGGTCATGCTGATATATCTCCAAGCAGAAAACTAGATCCTGGACCGAAATTTCCTTGGTATCTTCTATATACAAAAGGTATAGGTGCTTGGTTTAACCAAGAAGACTATGAGAATTTTTACAAAGTATTTAGAGATGATTTACCATCGATTAAAAACCTTCAAATACAACTTCTTAAGTATGGATATAATATTGAGCCAACTGGTATAGAGGATCTCCAATCTATAAAAGCAGTAAGAGCATTCCAGATGCATTTTAGACAATCAAATCATAATGGATATTTTGACGAGGAAACAGCCTCTATACTCTATTCACTAAATAAGAAATACGATATTAATTAAATGAATATCTGCTAATTTCAGAGTAAATATTTTCATTATTTCTCTTAATTAGTGATACATATGATGGATCAAGATTCTTCGGTATAACAACTTCAAAATTTGATATTGGTGCTTCAAATCCAAAGTGATCTTCATTTTCCATATCAATGTGTTGAAGTCTAAGCATGAAGGGATCACCTATCCCAAGTTTATATATGAGCTCATTGTCTTTATTGAAGAACTCAAGAGCGTATATATCATTTCTTCTTAACATAGGATCTCTAATTAATTTTGGGTTTGGTTTTCCAATAGATACTGAATTAACCCCTACTCGCTTATTAGAAATATTAAATTTGATAATTTTTTGTTCCATATTCTTTTGAGGTCTTTCAAAAAAGAATTTTTGGTTATTAACATCTGAAGATGATTGACTTGATGTTTGCTGATAATTAGCCCAATTAATTTTAAATGTTGCTCCCATGGAGCAACAAGAAGCAGCAAATAGAAAATTATCCATATTTGAAGAACTTACTTCATTATCTGTATACCAGCCTGAATTTGGGTCATACCACTCATAAGATCCAATATATGGCATTAATGATGGTATTGGTGTAAATTCAGGATCAGGTTCATAATAATATTGACGTTCAAAATTACCCTCATAAAAGTCATGAGCTAATATAGGATCATTTGGTGCGAATAGATTTCCAGATAGATCCTCTATTTGGTAAGAATAAGAAACCCATTCATCATTAGAGGGTCTGTTAAATGTAACTGAAATCATATTCTCATATTGAGTTTGTTCAACTCCATCAATAAACCACTTAAGCTTAAGTTTAGTTTGATCATAAACAGCATCGACACTTAAAGTTATTGAATCTATCAAGCCATTTTCACTGGTAAGATCGCCATAGCCAGATACTCCATTAACTGAGTAATCTCTAAAACCTTGATTCATTATTGAACCAACTGCAAAGCCATCTATATTTATAGGCCCATAATCAAGAAAACAGCACCACATTACTGTTATCCACTTTGGTCTGTAATCTCCAACTTCGCCATAATAAGTTCCTTCTAACAGCCCTACTCTGTCTTCACAACCTGGTTCAAAATCTTCACCTGGATAATCACTATCAGGATATTCATTCATAAAACATTCACATTCTTCATATGAAAGTTCATCTCTATAAAAAATAGAACCATCAGAGTAGTTATAGCAAATATCATAGTCAATTCCAGGTATCTCTTCAGAAAAATCTATGTGATGCTTCCATTTTACTTCGTTTGGATCAAATACTGTTGTAGTATTAACTCCCCAATCACCGTACCATTCTGCAAATGTTCTTTCTCCACCAGAATCATATTCATCACCCATAAAGCCATGAGAATGACCGAGTTCATGCATTACGACCTCTCTTGATCTTCCTGATATAGGCTGAATATTAACTGAACCTTGAGCAACACCTCTTCCACTAACAGTTGTAAGAAAGGATGTAACTGTCCAGTTAGGAACGACTTCTGTCATAAAATTCCTATCAACTTCTCCAATGCAGTAAATTGACGCATCCCAAGATGCATAACAACCAGTTCTTATATCAAATATAGATATTCCAGTAAGTGCGACTTCCTCTAGAACAATTATATTAAAATAACCATCTATGAGCTCAGAAGCATCAGAATTCATTAAAAGATTTACAGATGATAAGAGTGCCTCATGAAATGCATCTCTATCTAACTGCCCTGTAAGTTGATCACCAATAAATAGATAATTTGTTTTTGCATTAGTATTAGGACCACCTACTAAGTAATAAAGATATTGATCACTTGATGAGCAATTGGAACCAGTGCTATCACAATAATCAACAGATTTAATTTGTTTATCTCCTGCAAAGTAAGCTTGCATCTCTCCACCACAAGATGAGTCTATTCCATCACTTACGCATATCAGCATTGGTAAATAACCGGCTAACTGATTTTCATTTAATGAAATATCAACATAGCCATCACCTGGTGAATTAACATTGTTTGTAAATACACCAGAAAGTATTTGACCTTCAATAGATCCGAAAACGCTTAGATCATTAAAATTATGATCAATATCACTGATAGAAACATTTACTCTAAATGTGTCATCAAAAATTAAATTATTTTCATTATATCCAGATAAATCATCGTTAATTACTAAAGTGGGGGCATCATTAATAGAATTTACTGTAGCAGCAACGCTTATGTTTTTTCTAACCACCGAAGTAGGATCTGACTCTCTAGCTGCTGATACTGTTATTACAAAATTATCAATTCCAAAAAAGTCTGGATTTGGTCGAAAGGTCAGATTACCTGAATCAGTTATTGATATAAGGGCATTTGATGGTTGAGAAGAAATTGTAAAAGTTATTATTGATGGCTCATTAGCGGTAGCTGTGATAACAGTTTCATAAACATCATCTTCATCAACTGATAATGTGCTAAATGGTGTAACAGTAAGAATTAATGGGCCCCCGCCCCCGCCACCACCACATGATGCGATGATAAATGCGGAAATCAAAAAAATAAAAATTTTGTTTTTCATAATTGCAATCTAATGTATTATAGCCCAGATGGCGAAAGAAGATAATATTGAATTAGAAGGTTTAGTTGTTGAAACTCTTCCCAACACTACTTTCAAGGTAAAACTAGAAAACGATCATATCATTACTGCTCACATCTCAGGCAAGATGAGAAAAAATTATATTAGAATCCTTACTGGAGATAAGGTTAGAGTAGAAATGTCTCCATACGATCTTTCGAAAGGTAGAATTACGTTTAGAGGAAGATAATCATTTTTTTATCTTTGCAGTAATTTTCTTTTTACTAAAATTTATCTTTTTGCCCTTAATAGAAATATTTATAACTCCACCTTTTTTTAAATCCTTATCTAATATCTTATCAACAAGTGGTTTTTTAATATTGTCAGTAATGAATCTCTCCATTGGCCTTGCGCCCATCTCTATGTTAAAACTTTTTTCTGCTATCCATTTAAGGAGATCTTTTTTATATACTATCTCTATATTTCTTTCATCAAGCTGGGCTTGCAGTTTTGTCATAAATTTATCTGCTACAGATAAGATAACTTCTATATCTAGTGAATTAAATTCAATTATTTCATCAAGACGATTCCTAAACTCTGGTGAGAATAATCTTTTTAACGATTCCATAGCATCAGATTGATTAGATTGTTCATTGAAACCAATATTTCTTTTTGATAATAATTGAGCACCTACATTTGTAGTCATAATAAGAACACAATTTCTAAAGTCAGCTTTTCTTCCATTATTATCAGTAAGAATTCCAGCATCCATTACTTGAAGCAATATGTTGAATATATCAGGATGCGCCTTTTCAACTTCATCTAAGAGAATTACGCTATTAGGACTTTTTGTAACTGAATCTGTAAGCAATCCACCTTGGTCTGAGCCAACATATCCAGGAGGAGCCCCTATCAATCTAGATACGGCATGTCTCTCCATATATTCAGACATATCAAATCTCAACAAAGGAACACCAAGTATTGTTGATAACTGTTTTGAAATTTCTGTCTTACCAACTCCAGTTGGCCCAGTAAATAGAAAAGAACCTATTGTTTTATTTTCATCTCTTAGACCTACTCTAGATAGCTTAATAGCATTTGATAAAACTTTTATAGCTTTATCTTGACCAAAGATAACTGTTTTTAATTTAGTTTCTATATCTTTTAGATTCTCAACATCTGATGAACTGAGGTTCTTTTTAGGAATTTGAGTAATAAATGAGATTGTATTTTCTATATCATGAGTGCTTATTTTAATCGGGTCATCATTATCTCTATAAAGGTTTTTAGATGCTCCTGTTTCATCTATAACATCAAAAGCCTTGTCTGGTAGATATTTATCATTAATAAATTTATCTGAAAGTTTAACCGAAGCTACTATTGAATCATTTGAGAATTTTACATTATGATAATTTTCAAATTCTTTTATTACACCATTTATAATAGTTATGCATTCATCTACTGATGGCTCGTTTACATCTATTTTTTGAAATCTTCTTGCCAATGCTTGGTTTTTAGAGAATATATTTCGATATTCCTGAAAAGTTGTTGATCCTATACATCTAATATTGCCCTTAGCTAATTCAGGCTTAAGAAGATTTGATACATCAAGACTACCTCCTCCAGCTGACCCAGCTCCAATGATAGTGTGTATCTCATCTATAAATAAAATTGGATTATTTTGAGATTTTAAAAAATTGATAACTTCCTTTATTCTCTTCTCAAAATCACCTCTATATTTGGTTCCTGCTATTAATGAAGCAATATCAAGCGAAAATATTGAAAAGTCTTGAATAGATCTAGGAATTGAGCCATTGAAAATTTTCTGGGCAAGACCTTCAATAAGAGTTGTCTTTCCTACTCCTGATTCTCCAACAAGTATGGGATTATTTTTATTCTTTCTTGAAAGAATTTGCACTAACCTATTAAGTTCTTCTTCTCTACCTATTAAAGTATCTAATTTATTATTCTCAGCAAGTTTTTTAAAATCTATAAGATGGTTTGAAGTTTCCTCTGACTTATTATCTGTTAACTCATTATTGCTTATTGTATCTACATCATCTTTCTTGGATTTCTTTCCATGAGAGATGAAAGTAACGACATCCAATCTACTAACACCATGTTTAGTTAGTAAATAAACAGCATGCGATTCTTTTTCAGAAAAAATAGCTACAAGAATATTTATATGTTTAACCAATCCTTTTCCAGATGATTGAACATGAAAAACAGATCTTTGTAAGACTCTTTGAAATCCTAAAGTGGGTTGTGATGATTTAGCATTTTCACCTTTAGTGATAGCAGTATCTTGAAGAAACTCTTTAACATCATTATTTAAAGGTGAAATATTGCAGTTGGAGTGCTTTAAAGCATCTCTTACTTCAAAATCTTCCATAATCATTAAAAGAAGATGTTCTACTGTAATGTATTGGAGACCAGTTTTTGTAGCCTGATCAAATAATGATGAAATTGAATTTTCCAGCTCTTTACTAAACATACCTAATCATAAATTGGTTTTACTATACTAATCAATGGATGATCATTAATTTTAGCAAGGCTATTAACCTCGTAAGATTTTGTTTCTGCTAAATCTTTAGTGAATATTCCACAAGATGCTTCACCTTCGTTATGGACTTTAAGCATAATTTCATTTGCTTGTTGATCTGTATGATTGAAAATTTCTTTTAAAACATAAACAACAAAATCCTTTGGCGTAAAATCATCATTTAATAAAATGACATCAAACATAGGTGGTTTTTTTGTCTTCGGTTTTAGCTCTTGGACTTTACTTTCAAAGGATGCTATCTCAGACATTAAATACTTTTACATTCTTTTGATCATCTCTTTAGCAAAGCCTGAGCAAGAAACAAGTGTAGCGTTATCCATTAATCTCTCAAAATCATAAGTTACATATCTATCTTGAATAGTTTTTTCAATTGAGTTTATTAAAAGATCTGCAGCTTTATTCCAGTTTATATGTCTCAGCATCATTTCAGCCGACAAAATCAAAGATAATGGATTAACTTTATCTAAGCCAGCATATTTTGGTGCAGTTCCATGTGTAGCTTCAAACATCGCAGCTTCATCACCAATATTTGCACCAGGTGCAATACCTATACCACCAACCATAGCAGCTAATGCATCTGAGAGATAATCACCATTTAAATTCATTGTTGCAATAACATCATATTCCCTTGGTCTTAAGAGTATTTGTTGTAAAAAAGCATCGCATATAACATCTTTTACTATGATTTTTCTTCCGTTGTTGGGATTAATAAAATAATGCCATGGACCTCCATCAAGATCATCTCCATCAAACTTTTCTTTACAAAGTTCATATCCCCAATCTCTAAATGCGCCTTCTGTAAATTTCATTATATTTCCTTTATGCACTAATGTTACAGAGGATCTATCTTGTTCGATAGCATATTCAAAAGCTCTTTTTACTAGTCTTTTTGTTCCTTCTTCCGATATGGGTTTTACTCCCAATCCAACATTTTGTGGGAATCTTATCTGATCGACATTAAATTGATTTTTAAGTATTTTAACTAACTCTGCTGATTCTTTAGAGTCAGACGCAAATTCAACACCGGCGTAAATATCTTCTGAGTTTTCTCTAAAGATAACCATATCAACATCACCTGGAACCTTGACTGGACTAGGAACACCAGTAAACCATCTAACTGGACGTAAACATACATACAGATCAAGAATTTGCCTCAATGAAACATTCAATGATCTTATACCTCCACCAACTGGCGTTGTTAAAGGTCCTTTAATACTTACGACATACTCACGAAGAGCATCTAAGGTCTCATCTGGTAACCATTCATCTTTACCATAAACCTTAGTGGATTTTTCACCACAATATATTTCCATCCAAGATATAGATTTTTCTTCCCCATAAGCTTTTTTAACTGCAGCATTAACAACTTCAATCATAGCTGGTGTTATATCTGAACCAATACCATCGCCCTCTATAAATGGAATTATTGGATTATTAGGGACTGTTAAAACCCCATCTTTTAAAGTTATTTTTTTACCTGATTCAGGAATTTTTATATTTTTGTAGTTCAATTTATATCCTTTAATATTTAACAAATTTTGTGTTGCAAATTATACTCCTTATAGAAATTATTTTAAGAGATAATAAAAAATAAATATGTCTAATAAAACAGTAGTTGTGGGTATGTCTGGCGGTGTTGATTCATCTGTTTCAGCATATCTATTAAAAAAACAGGGATTTAATGTAATTGGATTATTTATGAAAAATTGGCAATCTGAACCAGGAGAAGTTTGTACATCTGAAATTGATTTCAAAGATGCCTCAGAAGTTTGTGATATTCTTGATATTCCCCTTCACAAAGCAAATTTTTCGGATGATTACTGGGATAGAGTTTTTAAAAAATTCCTTTCGGAGCATGAAAAAGGACGTACCCCTAATCCAGATATTTTATGCAACAGAGAAATAAAATTTAAATCTTTTTATGATTATGCTTTGAAAATAGGAGCTGATTTCATAGCTACAGGGCATTATGCAAAAGTTGAAAATGATAATGGAGAAGCAAAACTATATAGGTCAAAAGATATTGATAAAGATCAGACCTATTTTCTGCATGAAGTTAGTTCTAAAGAATTTAGTAAAACTATTTTCCCTCTTTCTGATATTTATAAATCTGAAGTGAGGGATTTAGCTAAAGAACTTAACTTGAATATTCATTCTAAAAAAGATTCTGTAGGGATATGTTTCGTTGGCGAAAAGAATTTAAGAGATTTCTTAAATAGATTTATTAAATTTAAGAAAGGTAAAATCTTAAATACTGATAATGAGGTTATTGGTGAGCATAATGGATCTATCCTATACACAATTGGACAAAGACAAGGGTTAGGCATTGGCGGTCTCAAAGATAAAGATGAACTACCTTGGTATGTTTATGGAAAAAATATTAATAAAAATGAGATATATGTGTGCCAAGGTGTTGATAATAGACTTCTTTATACAGAGAATATTATGCTTGATAAAATTCATTGGATAAATAAATTAAAAGACTTTAAAAATTTAGATTGCTCAGTCCAGATAAGGCATCGACATAAACCAGTGAAATGCAATCTTCAATTTAATGAAACTTTTAAAGTTATGTTTGATGAGGAAATACGAGGCATAGCGCCTGGTCAATCAGCTGTATTCTATAAAGACAACTTATGTTTAGGTGGCGGTATTATTGAAGCAAGAAATAATGATTTATAATCTAGAAAGTGAATAACTCTATAAATAATTTATCACCATTAGATGGTAGATATTCAAACAAGGTCTCTGAAATTACTGAGCTTTTTAGTGAGAGTGCCTTGATACAAAAAAGATTTGATATAGAAATAGAGTGGTTACTATTTGTTTTAAATGAGAGTTTTTATGAAACTACTAAAATCTCAAACAATGATATAAAGAGAATCAAAAAATTTCAGACTGATTTTAATAACTCTTACGCAAAAAAAATAAAATTAATTGAAAATAAAACTAATCATGATGTGAAAGCAGTTGAATATTTCATCAATGACTTTTTAAAAAAAAGCGAGCTTAAGAAAATTATATCGTATGTTCATTTGGGGCTTACATCAGAGGATGTAAATTCACTTGCGTATGCTCTAATGATTCAAGAAATAAAAGATAAATCTATTTCTTCACTCAAAGAACTAAATAAAAAAATAAAGTTATTAGCAACTAACTATAAAAATATCTCTTTTTTAGCAAGAACACATGGACAACCAGCATCACCTTCTACTTTAGGGAAAGAGCTATTAGTATTTAATAAAAGATTAAATAGGCAGCTAGATATAATTAAAAACATTAAGCCAATGGCTAAATGGGGTGGAGCTACAGGAAACTATCATACAATTCACTTAGCTAACCAAAAAAGGGATCCTGTTAATTTAGCCTCAAAATTTATTAGAAAATTTAATATTGTGCATAATAAAGTTACCACTCAAATTGAACCACATGACTGGATTGCTGAAATATCTCATTCTTTTATTAGAATAAATAATATCGTAGATGATTTAAACAAAGATATGTGGCTCTATATTTCTAACGATATTTTCGCTCTAAAAACTATTGAAAAAGAGGTTGGATCTTCAACCATGCCGCATAAAGTGAATCCTATAGATTTTGAGAACTCAGAAGGCAATATAGGGCTTGCAAATGTACTCTTTAATCATTTTGCTGAAAATCTTACAAAATCAAGATTACAACGCGATTTAAGTGATTCAACAACTATCAGAAATATTGGAGTAGCTTTTGGTTATTCAATTATTTCCTATAAGTCAACTTTAAGAGGATTAAATAAAATTATTCCAAACAAAAATAAGATAAAAGATGAATTAAATCAGAATTGGTCAGTATTGAGTGAAGCTGTTCAAACTGTTATGAGATTAGAAAATATTGATAACGCTTATGAAAAATTAAAAGAATTAACAAGAGGAAAAAGTCTCAATAAACAAAAATATATAGAATTTATAAGTAGTCTTAACATTTCATCTAAAAATAAAGAGTACTTATTAAAACTTAAACCAGAAAATTATATTGGTGTAGCACCAAAACTAAAATAACTGTTTAATTTTCACTCATAAAATATTATTATGGAAATCCTTTTTGAGGTATCAATATGAAAAAATATAGCGATTTAATTAAAGAAATTAAAAATTCAGATAGTTTTAAAAATTCCTCATGGGAATCTATAAATCCTGAATATGTTGCAAGAATGCAACTACAAAATAGATTTAAATCTGGCATTGAGATAGCTAAGTACAATGCTGCTATCATGCGAAAAGATATGGATGACTATGATAATGATTCAGCTAAATATACTCAATCATTAGGATGCTGGCATGGTTTTATAGGTCAGCAAAAATTAATATCAATAAAAAAACATTTCAATTCAAGTGATAAAAAATACTTATACCTCTCAGGATGGATGATTGCAGCACTTAGATCACAATTTGGCCCACTGCCAGATCAATCGATGCATGAAAAAACATCAGTTGCTAGTTTAATAAATGAGCTTTATACCTTCCTAAGACAAGCTGATGCAAGAGAACTTGGTGGTCTTTTTAGGCAGCTTGATGAAGCTAGTGAGGAAAATATCAAAAAAGAGATTATTAATAAAATAGACAATTTTCAAACCCATGTTGTTCCAATAATTGCTGATATTGATGCTGGATTTGGTAATGAAGAAGCTACATATCTTATGGCTAAGCAAATGATAGAGGCCGGAGCATGTGCTATACAAATTGAAAATCAGGTATCTGATGAGAAACAATGCGGTCATCAAGATGGAAAAGTAACAGTACCACATGCTGAGTTTCTAGCTAAAATTAATGCTGTTAGATATGCGTTTCTTGAGCTCGGTGTTGATGATGGGGTAATAGTTGCAAGAACTGATTCACTGGGAGCAGGATTAACAGCTAAGATTGCTATCACAAAAGAAGTTGGTGATTTAGGTGATCAATATAATTCATTTTTAGATACTGAAGAAGTTAATGAAGCAGATATTAAACATGGTGATGTAATGATCAATCTCCATGGAAAAATCGTAAGACCAAAAAGATTGCCATCAAATCTTTACAAGTTTAAAGAAGGTACTGGTGAAGCAAGATGTATTTTAGATTCAATAACAAGTCTTCAAAGTGGCGCTGATTTGATTTGGATTGAAACTGAGAAACCACATATTGATCAAATTGCTGAAATGATGAATGAAATTAAAAAAGTAGTTCCAAATGCAAAATTAGTTTATAACAATAGTCCATCTTTTAATTGGACTCTTAACTTTAGACAGCAAGTTTTTGATGTTTGGAAAAAAGAAGGTAAAGATTTATCTGGATATACAAGAGAAGATTTAATGGCTGAAAGTTATGATTCATCTGAGCTTGCCGCTGAAGCTGATGAGAGAATAAAAACATTCCAAGCTGATGCATCAAAAGAAGCAGGAATCTTCCATCATCTAATCACGCTTCCAACTTATCATACAGCTGCACTTTCTACTGACAATCTTGCAAAGGCTTATTTTGGAGAGGATGGAATGCTTGGATACGTAAAGAAAGTACAAAGAGAAGAAATTAGACAAGGTATTGCATGTGTAAAACATCAGAACATGGCAGGCTCAGATATGGGTGATGATCACAAAGAGTATTTTGCTGGTGAAGCTGCTCTTAAGGCAGCCGGCAAAGATAATACTATGAATCAGTTTTAGTGCAACCGCCCTGTTCTTTTCCACAAAATTCACAAGGTGCGCCCTCTTCAAAGGATGAAAGTCCGCCGCATGATCCTTGTAATGGCTTGTTACTTAGTATAAATCCTATCGCCAGACCACAAATTGCAAAAGTAAATAAAAATGAAGCTAGTATTATCTCACTCATAAAACATATTTTGCCACGATTTTGATTCGAAGATATCAATTATCCCATTATTTAAATAAATAATTTTTAATTTAATATTTAGAGAATCAGATAATTCAATTGATTCTTCAAGAGACATTACGTTAAAGGCGGTTGCGTAAGCATCTGCTTTTGTTCCTGAATATTCATCAACAACAGTCACTGAGAGTACATTATTAATTTTCGATTCTTTAATTCTTGGATCTATTGTGTGAGTTACTAATCTATCTCCAATATATTTAAAATTTAAATAGTCACCTGATGTGGCAACAACTATAAATTTATCTGAATTTGAAATAGTAAAATATACTTTTTGTTGAATTGACTGAGGATCCTGAATCCCTATTATCCAATTACCTTGTTTTGAAGATCCGTTTGCGGCAATCTCACCACCTATGTCTACTAAATAGTTATTAAAATTGTTGGATAGTAGATAGTTTGAAACAGCATCAACTGCATAGCCTTTAGCAATTGATGACAAGTCAATAGTTATATCTTTTATTTTAGTTATACTTTTATTTTCATTATTCAATGAAATCTTTAATGTATAGGGCTCAAATACATATTCTTTGTCAATGAATAGACTTGGCCCAAATCCAAGATTATTAACAACTGAGCCAACAGTAACGTCATAAATCCCATTTGTATTATCTGATACTTCAAATGCAGTTTTAAGGATTTCATATAAATCATCTGAAAGAAAGAATTCTTGATTAATATCTAAAGAGTTAAGTTTATTAACTTCAGAACTAGGTTTGTAGTTTGATGCAATCAAATCTATATCATTTAAAATATGTTTAATTTCATCTATGTAGTGTTGATTGATAAATTCTTTTGATGAAATCTTCCAATAGGTACCATAGATTTCACCTTGGTATATATAGTTATTTTTTTGGTTATAGTTATAAGCTAAGAAAATACAAACTAAGCCTACTAAAAGGGCTAAAAATTTAGATATATTTGATCTTGTTAAGATAATTAGCCACCGAAATCATCAAGTGCAATATTTTCACGCTCTACACCTAGATCTAAAAGCATATCAATAACAGCTTTATTCATCATTGGCGGTCCACAGAGATAATATTCACAATCTTCAGGTGCTGGATGATTCTTTAAATAGTTATTAAATAATACTTGATGAATGAATCCTGTCTCTCCTTCCCAATTATCTTCTGGTAACGGATCTGATAAAGCAACATGCCATTTAAAGTTATCATTCTCATTATCAAGCTTGTCAAATTCATCAACATAAAACATTTCTTTTAAACTTCTAGCGCCATACCAGAATGTTATTTTTCTGTCCGAGCTTAGACGAAGTAATTGATCAAAAATGTGTGCTCTCATAGGAGCCATACCCGCACCACCACCTACAAAAACCATTTCATTTTGAGTTTCTTTAGCAAAAAATTCACCAAATGGACCAAAAACTTTTACCTTATCACCTTTTTTTAAATTAAAAACCCAAGATGACATTAGCCCAGGAGGTACATCAGAACCAGGAGGTGGCGAAGCTATTCTTATATTAAACTTAAGCACACCTTTTTCTTCAGGATAATTGGCCATAGAATATGCCCTAATAACAGGTTCACTGTTTACCGCCTTATTATCCCAAATTTTAAATCTATCCCAATCTTCATGATATTCATTAGCTATATCAAAATCTTTATAATCAATCTTATATTCGGGTGCTTCGAGTTGAACATATCCACCAGCCTTAAAATCAACATTTTCTCCATCAGGTAATTTCAAAACCAATTCTTTAATAAATGTTGCTACATTATCATTGGAAAGGACTTCACACTCCCATTCTTTTACACCAAAAACATCATCAGGAACAGTAATTTTGAGATCGTTTTTTACGGCAACTTGACAAGACAATCTCCAACCATCATTTTTTTCTTTTGCATTAAAATGGCTTTCCTCAGTTGGAAGGATTGAACCGCCCCCCTCTTCGATTTGACATTTGCATTGACTGCAAGTTCCACCACCACCACATGCCGATGATAGAAATATTTTATTATTAGCAAGAGTTTGCAATAACTTGGAACCAGTTTTTACTTGGAGCTTATTATTTTCATCACCATTGATAGTTATTGTAACGTCGCCTGAAGCAACTAATTGACTCCTTGCTACTAAGATTACTACAACAAGAAGTAGAACAATGCCTGTAAATGAAACAACGCCTAATATTAAATCCATTAATATCTCCTATAAAGAAATGCCACCAAATGACATAAAACCAAAGCTCATTAAACCAACTATTATAAAAGTCATCCCCAGGCCTTTAAGTCCTTCAGGTATATCTGAATATTTCAACTTCTCTCTAATTCCAGCTAGTATAACAATTGCCATAGCCCAACCAAAGCCTGCACCTAGACCGTAAGCAATACTCTCAGTAAACATTAGATCTTTTTCTACCATAAATAGTGAGGCACCTAAAATTGCACAATTAACAGTAATTAAAGGTAAAAATACTCCAAGAGCATTATAAAGAGCTGGTATGTATCTATCTAAAAACATCTCTAATATCTGAACTGCAGCTGCTATAACTCCTATGTAACTTATTAACTCTACAAATTCTAGATTGGTATTTGGAAGCCCAGCCCAAGTTAAAGCACCTTCTCTTAATACATAGTTATAAATAAGATTATTTAAAGGGACAGTAATGGCACATACAACTATTACAGCAATACCAAGACCGAACGCTGCATCTATCTTCTTTGAAATGGCAAGGAAGGTACACATTCCTAAAAATAAAGACAGAGCAATGTTTTCTATAAAAACAGTATTAATAAAGATATTCAAATAATGTTCAAACATTTAGCTCTCTTTTTTTAAGATTAGGTGAAACAGAGTGTTTAGATAAATCGAACTCATCTTCCTCAATTTGATCATTGTTATATCCACGAATCAGCCAAATAAAAAGTCCAATAATAATGAAAGAACTTGGCGGCAATAGAAGAAGATTATTTGTTGGATACCATTCACCAAATATAGGAATGCCAAATAGTGAGCCAGCTCCAAATAATTCACGTATAAATGCAACACCAATTAGAATTATGCTGTATCCAATACCATTTCCCAGACCATCTAAGAAACTCACAAAAGGTTTTTCCTTCATTGCAAAAGCTTCAGCCCTCCCCATAACAATACAGTTTGTAATAATAAGGCCTACAAAAACTGATAATTTCTTACTTGTCTCATAATCATAGGCTTTTAATAATTCATCGACCAAAATTACAAGTGTCGCAATTATCGTCATTTGGACAATAATTCTTACAGAGGATGGGATATAGTTTCTTATTATTGAAATAAATAAATTTGATAGAGATACCACAGACGTTAAGGCTACACACATAATGAGTGTGACGTTTAAATTGCTTGTAACTGCTAATGCAGAGCATATACCTAAAATCTGCAGTGTTATAGGATTTTCTTTAACAAGCGGATTTATTAAAACTTCTTTATATTGTTTAAGAGCCATAATCTAAATTCTCTAGAAGTTTTAAATAGCCGCTATCGCTAAACCAGTATTGGATCATATTAGAAACACCTTTACTCGTTAGAGTTGCTCCTGATAAGCCATCTACCATATAAATAGAATCATCCATATTTTGATCAACTGCACCTTTAATAACTTGAAGTTGAACATCACCAGTCTTATAGATTTTTTTTCCAACCCATATATCCTTCCAATTTGGATTATCTACTTCTCCACCAAGGCCTGGAGTTTCTTTATGCTCATAAAATTCAATTCCAACAACTGTGTTAAAGTCATTCTCAATAGCAATATATCCATAAAGCGTTCCCCATAAACCATAGCCTCTTATTGGAAGAATTAATTTATCTATTTGGTTGTCTTTTTTAGAGAAATATATTTTTCCAACATTCTCTCTATTTTTAATGATTGCAATATCCTTATCAACTGGGACAGGTTTTGATTGATCAGAAAATCTAAGAGATTTTAATTGATCATAATTATCTAAATCAAAGTCTTTGTATTCACTAAAAATATTACCAGTATCAAAGTCTAAAAAACGGATTTCAAGATTTCTAAACTGCTCTTCAATACTTTTAGAATCATCATATAGATTTGCTGCCTCTAAAATCTTTATTCTTTTATCATTTAATTTATTAGTATTCTGTTGGTCTCTTAATGATACAGCTGTAAAAGAAACAAATAGAGAGCATAAAAGGCAGACGACTAAAGTTACACCTAATGTCTTTATTACAGTTTCATTCATGTGGCTTCTCTATATTTCATTTTCTTATTAATATTATTATTTACAACTAAATGATCTATAACCGGTGCAAGCAAGTTAGCAAAGAGAATCGCTAACATCATTCCCTCTGGGAAAGCAGGATTAACAACTCTTATGAGAACAACTGTAACTCCAATAACTATTCCATAAATCCATCTTCCCTTATTAGTACCTGAACCAGAAACTGGTTCTGTCGCCATAAATACTAAGCCAAAAGCGAAACTCCCTATTACTAAATGCCAGTAAAAAGGAATATTAAACATAGGGTTAGTTTCTGATCCTATTATGTTAAATAAGGAACTTGTGACAACCATACCTATCAGAGTACCCAATATGATTCTAAAGGAGGCAATCCTAGTCATTAATAAAATTACTGCTGCAATAGAAATTGCAATTGCTGAAGTTTCTCCTACTGATCCAGGAATATTTCCAGCAAAAGCATCAAACCAGCTATATTTATTATTTAATCCTGGCACTCCAGACTCAGCTGCTATACCAAGAGGTGTAGCTCCAGAATAACCTTGTGGAATAACCATTTGATCACTGAGACCAGAAATCCAGACTTTATCTCCAGAAATATCTGAAGGATATGCAAAATATAGAAATGCTCTTCCAGTTAGTGCTGGGTTTAAGAAATTTTTACCGGTACCTCCAAAGATCTCTTTGCCAATGACAATACCAAATGTAATACCTAGTGCAGCTTGCCACAGAGGGAGATCTGGAGGGCAGCTTAAAGCAAATAATACAGATGATACAAAAAAGCCTTCATTGACTTCATGTTTCCTGATGATAGCAAATAAAATTTCCCAAGAAACTCCTACCAGAAATGTAGTTGCATAAATTGGAATAAAGTAAACAGCTCCAAACCAAATTTTATTAATAAAACTATTTGGATCATATCCAAAAATACTAACAAGGTAATGATGCCAATCACCAGTGTTGGGGGTATCAATTAGAGCTAAATATTCAAGAGACTGATTACCAATATTGTACATACCAAAAAACATAGCTGGAAAAGTTGATAACCAAACAATAACCATCATTCTTTGAATGTCTAATGCGTCTCTTACATGAATTGGATTTCTAGTTTTGTTTCTGGATAAAAAGAATAAATTTTCGAAAATATCGTATATAGGAAAATACTTTTCAGCCATGCCGCCTTTTGAAAAGGAGGGTTTAACATCATCAAAAATATTTCTAAGATATTTCATTGCAATTCTTTATAAATTAATTCTAAATTTTCGTCCAAAATAGAGCAGTAATCATATTTACTTGGACATACATAACTACATAGGGATAAATCTTCTGGAGCCAACTCTAAAATACCAAGTTTTAAAGCATTTTCAATATCTTTTACGACTATAGACTTCAATAATTGTAGTGACATGATATTTAGTGGCATGACCTCTTCATATGCTGCAATTGGAACAATACCTCTATTACTGCCATTCAGAGCCGTATTAAAATGAAATTCATCAGGTTTAATCCAGCTAGAAATAAAAGCGCCTAATTTTGAATGTAATTTTGATCCAGGCATTAACCAGTTCATAAATGTGTCAGGAACAACATCTGAAATAGCTGAGACTTGATTATGGTAGAAACCTAAAAAAGATATTGAATCATTAATTTCATATCCATTTAGGACTGATCCTGAGATAAGTCTTGAATTATCAGCAATATTTCCTGCAACTAATTCCCTGCAGTCAGATCCTATTCTTGCTTTTACAACCTTAGGTTCAATTATGGAAGGTCCTCCTATAGAAATATATTTACTAGTTCGTATCTTGTTGTTAATTGCAAAATCACCAAATGATAAGAGGCCTTGACCATCTAAATACCAACATTTTGAATCTATATCTACTGGTTTTATAAAATGAATATGAGTGCCGCTGAGACCTGCAGGATGGGGACCATTGAATTTATGATAATTAATACCATCAATAAAATCTCTAAATTTTTCATTTTGATAACAAACGTGAATATTGCAATCGTATGCTTCCTTTAATTTAATCAATGATTCATTAAATAAATCCAATTCATGTCTAATATAGATGAATGGATCTACAGATAAAGGATTGGTATCACAAATATTAATGAAAATATCATTTGGTATATCATTTAACTTCGGTGATTTATTAAAAGGCCTAGTTCTAAAATAATTTATTACTCCAAATTCATATAAATTTTTTATTAAGTCATTGGTATTTTCATTTTTAATATCAACTTGACTTTCATTATTTGAAATCTCTATCTCAATGCTAATGAATCTTCTTTTTTCACCTCTATTAACGGATTTAATGATACCAGCGGCTGGCGATACGAAATATACACCTGGGTTTTTCTTGTCTTCAAATAATTTTGAACCTATATGCACCTCATCACCATCGTTAACCATCATTGTGGGTTTCATGCCAACGAAATCTGGTCCCAAAAGACCAACATGGGATATCTTTGTTGAATCGGAAATGGTGCCGTCAGGGCTTCCTGAAATTGGAATATCTAGACCTTTTTTTAAGTTATACAACTTTTACTTCCTATCTTAAAAAAAACGTTTGAATTATAGTATTTAAAGCCTTTTAATACTAATAAATTCAATCATTTACGGGCAATCTCAATAAATTTATGCCAGCTATATTTTTAACTAAATCTACGACTTGAACAGAGTAACCATATTCGTTGTCATACCAACAATATAATGTAATTTTATCATCAGAAACGATAGTAGCTTGTGAATCAATTACAGATGCAAAGGGACTAGAATAAAAATCGGAGGATACAATCTCAGTCGAGTTCACAAAACCAACTATTTCTCTATATTTTGAATTAAAGGCAGTTAATCTTAAAAATTCATTCACATCATCTTTTTTTAGGTTATTTTTTTCAACTGTAAGAGACATGACAGCTAGACTTACATTTGGAGTTGGAACCCTTATAGCATTTCCTGTTAACTTGCCAGTTAACTCTGGAAGAGCTTTTGAAACAGCCTTTACTGCTCCAGTTGAGGTAATTACCATATTAAGAGCAGCGCTTCTTCCTCTCCTGTCTTTCTTGTGATAATTATCTATAAGGTTTTGGTCGTTGGTATACGCATGAACAGTTTCAATATGTCCACCTTTGATAGAATATTTTTTATTAATAATATCAAGTACTGGAACTATTGCATTAGTAGTACATGAGGCAGCAGAAATAATTTTATCGGAATCATTAAGAATACTATTATTAATTCCATTAACTATATTTTTTATTTCTCCTTTTCCTGGAGCTGTAAGAACTACCTTGCTTGCACCTGTGTGAAGATGGTTTGATAAAGCTTTTTCATCCTTCCAAACACCAGTGTTGTCTATGACTATTGGATTTTCAATTCCATAATCTGCATACTTAAATTCATCGGGGCTATTCGCATAAATTATTTGAACAGGATTTCCATTTATAACAAGTGTATTTGTTTCATTATCAACTCTAATTGTTCCATGGAATGAACCATGAACAGAATCTCTTCTTAACAGGCTAGCCCTTTTTAAGAGATCGTTTGTATCAGACCCTTTTCTAACAACTATACCTTTGAGTCTATAATAATTTCCTGCACCGGTCATTTGAGCCATAATTCTTGTAACTAGTCTTCCAATACGACCAAAGCCGTAAAGCACTATGTCCTGAGGTGTATTTGGCCTACTTTGTTCAACTTTTTGTAAAGGATCTAAAATGAGTAATTTTATATGTTCATCAATATTAGATTCGTCTAGAGACTTATTTGCTTTCATGAAATCGACAACAATTTCTCCTAAATCTATTTCACAATCACTAATATTTTGAAGTTCTATTCTTTGAAGAAAAGGATATGTCTCAAGTTCTGAAATCTCAGTATCTTCAACTCTCCTAATAAATCTATGCGCCTTCATAATATCAATTGGAGATTGATTAGTTAAAGAATGTCCATACATCAAAACGTTTACTCCATTCCTATACAATCTTCCTATTATTGGAACCATTAATTCAGCTAAGCCCTCACGCCACTTCCAGTCGCCAAAAAAATCATCTGGTTTATCTCTTTCCCTGAGATCTGGATTTTTTGTAAGGTCAGACATTACGAGTTATTGAACTTTTTTAAATGAAAATGTGAATTACCAAACTGGGAGTCAATTGCTATAAATCTTTTTAAGTAATGGCCAATTGACATTTCTTCACTTACGCCCATACCACCATGAAGCTGAACAGCATCTTCACCTACTTTTTTTCCTGAAATACCAACTTGAGATTTAAGAGCAGCTACAGAACGATATTTTGAGTCATTATTCTCATGAACATCAATCATAGATTTGTATAACAAAGACTTACTTAGTTCAGCCTCAATAAACATATCAACCATCTTATGTTGTAAGACCTGAAAATTACTTATTGGTTGACCAAATTGTTCACGACTTTTTGTATATTCAACAGTTTTAAGATAGCAAGATTCCATACATCCTACTGCCTCGGCAGAAACACAAAGTGTTCCATAATTGATTGCGTCTTTCATTAATAATTCTGCTTCGTCACCAGAAGAAACTACGAGGGTCGCTTCAACTGAAACATTCTCAAAATTTAGTTGAGAAATTCTTCTATCATCAACTGTTTTAAAATTATTTACAGATAAGCCTTTTGCATTCTTATCGATAATGACGATTTTCATATCATCATTATGGGAGGCAGTAACAAGAAAATGATCAGCATTTGAGCCATTCATGACTAAATTTTTAGTACCATTTAAAACAAGAGATTCATCTCCTTCTAAAATACAAGTGAGATTCTTAAAATCATAATTTCTATTATTTTCCATGTATGCAAGTGAGATTTGTTCATCGCCAGAAATGAGTTTAGAGATATATTCATTTTTTTTATCAAATTTAGAGTTATCTAAAACAAAGCCAGAAAGAACGATATTACTCAAATAAGGTTCTAAAACAAGAAATTTACCAAACTCTTCGAACAGAATTGATAGTTCGATTGGTCCAAAATCAAAACCTCCAGAATCGCTATTGAATGGCATAGCTAGCCACCCCTGTTCAGCAAACAATTTCCATTTTGCACTATCGAAACCAGATTCTGTGTTTATGAAATTTTCTCTATCATAAAAATCATAATCAGAATTACAGAATTTTTGAATTTGCTCTCTTAAGAGATTTTGTTCATCAGAAAAATTTAAGTTCATTAAACACCTAAAACAAATTTAGAAATAATATTTTTTTGAATTTCATTACTACCGCCGTAGATGGTTACTTTTCTCATATTTAAATATTTAGACAAGGCATCATTGGTATATTCAGGGCCATTAGGTTTAATATTAGAACCATAACCATCTGGACCTCCATAAGGAATGGCAAATTCTCCTGCTGCTTCAACATAAAGCTCTGTTAATCTCTGTTGAATCTCTGTTCCTTTAATTTTAAGAATAGATGATTCAGCACCTGGATTACCGCCGCCCTCTAATGCTGAAAGCAATCTAAGCTCTGTAAACTCTAAAGCCATAATATCAATTTCTAGTTGAGATACTTTTGCAATAAGATCCTCATCACCTAGATCTTTTGAAATCTCTTTTAATCTCTCAAGTTGTCTCTTAGAAGCCCCAACACCTGCGATACCAAAACGTTCATGAGCTAAAAGAAATTTTGCGTATGTCCATCCTTTACCTTCTTCACCTATTAGATTTTCTGCTGGCACTTTAACATCTGTAAAAAATACTGAGTTAACCTCATGATCACCGTCAATAGTAATGATAGGTTTAACCTCAATTCCTGGTGCATTCATATCTATTAAAAGAAAAGAAATACCCTCCTGTTTTTTTCCTGATGAATCAGTCCTTACAAGACAGAAAATCCAATCAGCATGCTGAGCTAAAGTAGTCCATGTCTTTGAGCCATTTACTATATAAAAATCTTTACCATCTTCATTTATTAGTTCTGCTTTTGTTTTTAAAGACGCTAAGTCTGATCCTGAACCAGGTTCTGAGTACCCCTGACACCACCAAGTATCAAAGTTCAGAATATCAGGTAGAAATCTATCTTTTTGTTCTTGGTTTCCAAATGAGTAAATTACAGGTCCAACCATGCTTACACCAAATGGAATAAGCGGCGGACAGCCAGCTAAACCAAGCTCATTTTGGAAGATATAGATTTGGGCAGGTGTCCATCCAGTTCCACCATATTCAACTGGCCAGTTATATCCCATCCATCCCTTATTAGATAATGATTTATGCCAGTCAACTATATCTTCTTTCGTTAACGGTTCTCCATTTTCAACTTTTTCAGCAACATGTTTTGGATATTCATTTGCCAAAAAGCTTCTAACCTCATCTCTGAATTCTAAGTCCTTTGCAGAAAAGCTTAATTCCATAATATATTTCCTATAAATGATTACTTATAATGAGGACTTATTATACAAGACACCAGATTGAAAAAACAGAATAAAGAAAACTTTAAATCTATTATTAATTCGTTAGAAAAAAAGCAAAAAACATTAATTATTTGCTCATCTAATGAAGAAATTGTTTTTATACATTCAAAGCTATTAAATGTTATTTCTGAGACAAATGTTGTATGTTTATATGACAGAGAAATATTACCCTATGATCACTTTTCAACACCAGATGATGTTATTAAAAATCGCATTGATCAATTGCTTAAGATTAAGGATGCAGATTTAATATTATCTTCTTTAAAAAATATATTTGAATTTTATCCGAATTATGAATTTTATGATTCACTCAAACCTTTTAAAACCGGGGATAAATTAACAATTTCTAAATTAAAAGATACTTTAGAATCATTAAATTATAAAAGAGTTGAAAAGGTGTCGTCCTTAAATGAATATTCTCACAGAGGTGGCATTGTAGATATTAACTCAACTAGATATAAAAACCCATTAAGAATAGATTTCTTTGGAGATAGTATTGATTCAATTAGAGAATTTGATATCAAAAATCAAAGATCAATCTCAGAAATTAATACATTTAGATTAAATTCAGGTTATGAAATACCTTTAAGCCATGTTGTAGTTAATAGCTTTAAGGACAAGTGGAGAGAAGAATTTCATGATATAGATGAACGAACATCTCCTTTTTTTTGCAACCTAAATAAAAGGAATTTACCAGAGGGTTATGAAAACTTTTTATCAATTCTTATTAGCAAACCTACAAATTTCTTTACCTTAGTAAATTGTGACCGAATTTATATGTCCAACTCCTCGAATATTAAAAATTATAGCCAATTCATTGTTGAAAGATTTAATGATGAAAATAATGGATCAAGAGAATTAATAAAACCCTCTAGGCTTTTCTTTAATGCTCAAGATGAAATAAGAAAATTTAATATAGAACAAATTAATATAGAAAATCGATACTTCTCAGATAAACATATAAATAAAAAATTAGAAGTAAAAATGGAAATACCAAAACAGCATATTATTTATGATAATTCATTCCAAATAGGTGATTTAGTAATTCATGAGGATTATGGATTAGGTATATTTAAAGGTTTAAAAACAATTAAAACCAGTAAAAATATAAATGAATATCTATGTCTTCAATACAAAGATTCAGAGCTTTTGTATGTTAAGACGTATAACTTCAATGTGCTTTCAAAGTTTCATAAAAAAACTGATGATGTAAAGTTAGATTCTCTCTCTAATACTAATTGGTCAAGGAAAAAAGAAAGTGTTCAAGCAAGAATTCATGATCATGCAACAGAAATCCTAAAGATTGAATCAGAGAGATTAAAAGCTATATCACATACTTTAAGAGTCACAGATGAGGACTATTCCTCGTTTTTAGAACAATTTCCCTTTAGTGATACAAAAGATCAAGAGATTGTTTCGAGAGATATAAGAAAAGATTTAGCATTAATTAAGCCGATGAGTAGATTGCTTTGTGGTGATGTAGGATTTGGAAAAACTGAAATTGCAATGAGAGCAGCATTTATATCTGCATTCTCTGGCAAACAAACAATCATTTTAAGTCCGAGCACTGTTCTTACAGAACAGCATTACAGTTCTTTTGTACAAAGATATAAAAACTTTCCTGTAACTATAGAAAAACTCTCTAGAAATACTGGATTAAAAAATAAACAATTTTTATATCAAGACTTTAATGATAGAAAAATTGATATTTTAATTGGTACTCATGCTTTATTTAATGAAAATCTTTCATTTGAAAATGTTGGATTAATTGTTGTAGATGAAGAGCATAGATTTGGTGCAAAACAAAAAAATTTAATAAAAAATAAACAACTATCAACTCATATTTTATATATGTCAGCCACACCTATTCCAAAAACTATGAATATGGCCTTTTCAGGTCTAAAAGATTTTTCATTTCTTTCAACACCACCTCCGAAAAGATTATCCATAAAAACTTTCCTAGAAGTTGAAAATAATACGATTATAAAGGAATCTCTAAATCGAGAATTTAATAGAAATGGATGTTCTTTTTTCATTGAAAATGATGTTGATAAGATGGAAAAGATAAAGCAACATCTTGAAAAACTTCTACCAAATCAAAAAATTGATATTGTTCATGCTAGTTTAAATAAAAAAATAATTGATAAAAGATTAGATGACTTTAGAAATAAAAAAATAAATGTTCTTATATGTACAACCATAGTTGAGATGGGTCTTGATATCCCAGAAGCAAATACAATTATTATCAACAATGCACAAAATTTTGGTTTATCTCAATTACATCAACTTAGAGGAAGAATAGGAAGATCATCAAAACAAGGTTACTGTTATGTCCTCATTCCATCTGCAAACTTAAAAAATAAATCTAAATCTAGGCTTCAAACTTTTGTAAATAATAGTCATTTAGGTGCAGGATTTAATTTAGCTGAGGAGGACTTAGAAATTAGAGGAGCTGGTGAAATGTTAGGCATCAAGCAATCTGGTCATATTGATACTATCGGTATGTCACTTTATATGTCAATGCTCAAAACCGCATTAAAAAATGAATATTCTGAGTCACAAAAGTCCTGTGAAATAAAACTTACAATAACAAGTCTCATACCTGAGGATTATCTTCCCTCACCTGTAGAGAGACTTAAAATATATAAAAGCCTTTCAGCAGCAGATCTTAAGTCTCTTACTAATATAAAATATGATTTGTTGGATAAATGTGGGAGGCATCCGCAAGAATTAATTAATTTATTTAAAGTTACAGAACTTGCTATTAAGGCTAAAGAAATTGATATAGAAAAGATCACTCAAGCATCAAAATTTTTAAAATTTAAATTTAGTGAAAATATAACTGAAGATGCATTAAACAAAATAATGATAAAAAATAAAGATAATCCAGAGATATATCAGATTAAGAATAATGGTGAGTTATGGATAAATTATGCTGGCAAAGATGTGTTAAATTTACTAAATGATGTTATCGATGATTTTTCATAAAATACTTCTTTTGCCCCTACTATTGATTAATCTTTCTCATGCTGAAGAAATTTATAAGATTGAAGTAATAGCTATAAAATTTAAAGATGTAACAACAGATGAAAAATTTATACAAAATCTAGATTTTTCTCCAGAAATTGTTAAGACGCTTGAAGAGGATGAAATTATATTAATCCCAAAAAATTTTATTGATAATGCTATCTCGCCTGCAGATCTTTTAGATTTAGATTTAGATAGTATAAATTTAAACATAAATGATTCTGTTAATTATGATGTTAGAAAGGTATTTGATTTATACAAATACACAGATCTTGAAAGTTTGGATTTTCTTACTGGTAGATTGAGATGGAGAGATAATATTGAAATAATCGATTCCTTATCTTGGTATCAGCCTATTGTGAATGAAAATCAATATACTTATCACTATGATGAAGAGAAAGATCTAAGCTTATATTTAAATATCTATAAGTCTCGATATTTACACATAGATTTGAAAGCTTTTATCGGAAATTTAGAAAAAGATATTCAAATTAATGAATTTATTTCAGAAGACAGAAGAATTAAAGATACTGAAATTAATTATTTTGATCATCCTGCTCTAGGGGTTATTATCAGAGCAACTAAAACTTAAGATCCTTGCTCTTGAGGAAAATAAGCGTTTTCATCAATAGAATGATCTGTAATATCTTTGACAGATCTTATTTCCGGTATTTGTTCTATTAATGTTGTTTCTATTCCATTTTTAAGGGTTACATCAATCATTCCGCAACCCTGACAACCTCCACCGAATTGGAGAATCACATCAGCATCTTCTGTAAACTCAATCAAAGAAACTTCTCCTCCATGAGATGCTAACATCGGATTAATTTCGTTATATAAAATGAAGTTGATCTTATCCTCTATTGTGCTGTTCTCTCCAATATTTGGCATTTTAGCATTTGGTGCTTTTATAGTGAGCTGGCCATCAAAATTGTCTTCATCAAAATTTACTATTGCATCTTTAAGAAATTCAACACTTTTAGCATCTATATAAACATCTATAAGCTCTAAGTGCATAACCTCATCATCTTTAGAAGTTTCACTAATATTACAAAAAGCAAGACATGTCTCTGCTTTTGGAGTTCCAGGTTTATCTATAAATATTCTTATTCCAAGATTATCTTCATCTTTCGCATCAATAAGCTTTTTTAGGTAAACTTCAGCTGAATTAGTAATTTTAATGTTGTTTGTCATAATAAATATATGTGGTTCAAGAGAATTTTAACTGCTTTTGTGGGAATAAGAAAAGAAAAAGATCTTTCTAAAGACCTTTCAAATCTTACATTTAGAAAAATAATTACTCTGATTATAGTAATTAATGTTGTATTCATCTCAATAGTAAGCATGATAGTATTCCTTATAATTTCATAATTATGATTAAAAATTTAATTCTGACTCTATCAATTTTAATTTTATATGGGTGCAATGATATGAATTCTAATATTCCTCCAAAACCAAAAAAAATACCTCATCAGCTTGAAGCTCATGGAGATATGAGAATAGATAATTACTATTGGATGAGAGATGATTCAAGATCTGATCCAGAACTTATAGCTTATCTTGAATCAGAAAATGAATATTTTGAAAAGTGGCGTAACTCAAGACTAAACTATCAAGGCGAAATATTTAAAGAACTTAAAAGCATGATTCCTTCTGAAGAGGAAACTCTTAGAGTAAAGGATGGTAATTACTCTTATTACAGTAGGATAAAATCTGATCAACAGTATTCAACATATTTTAGAAATCAATCTAATGAAGAAGTACTGCTGGATGCCAATAAGGAAGCAGAAGGAAAAGAATTCTATAATGTTGCTGGTTTAAATATATCACCGGATGAAAAACTTCTTCTATATGGTGAGGATCTAAATGGGAGACGTGAATACACATTACTTATTAAAGATTTAGAAAATAATAAATTGTTATCTGATAAGATTGTGAAAGCTTCACCAAGTTCTGTTTGGTCAAATGATTCGCAATATATTCTTTATGCTCAAAAGGATGAAGAAACCCTAATACAGAATCAAGTTTATCTTCATAAATTAGGTACAGATCAAAGTGAAGATAAGTTAATCTACATAGAAGATGATAACGAATTTAATATTTGGTTATCTGAATCAAGAACTAAAAAATATATATATATTTATATTGAAAAAACTAACTCAAGTGAGGTTTGGCTTATGGATAAATCTAATCCTTTAAAGCCAATCGAATTAGTGCTTCAAAGATCTGATAATCATCTTTATTCGATGGAGGATGGCGGAGATTATTTTTATGCTTTGAGTAATCACAATGATTCAAAGAATTTTAAGATTATGAGATTTACAGCATCAGACTTCGGTAATATCGATAATTGGGAAGTTGTGGTTGCTGATAGAGATACTCACTACATTGAAGATATGCTAACTTTTTCAAACCATATAGTTATTCAATCTAGATTTGATGGAATACCTATCATTGAGGTTTTAGACCTTAAATCGAGTGAATTAAATCAAATCTTAATGAAAGACGAAGTATATGATGTTGGTTTGGCATATAACAATGATTTTAAGGCAACCTTTTTTAGGTATTCATATTCTTCACTTAAAACAACACCTCAAATTTATAAATATGATTTATATGAAAAGACGAATAATGTTATATGGAAGAAAAAGGTAGAAAATTTTTTAGATACTAATTACGAAACAAGAAGAATTAAAACTTTAGTCAGAGATGAAACTGAAGTGCCAGTTTCTATAGTTTACAAAAAAGATTTGGATCTTAAAAATGCTCCTATGCTGATTTATGGTTATGGTTCTTATGGAATAAACATGGATTCTGGATTTAGATCATCAATAAAGCCGCTTCTCGATAGAGGTTTCATTTTTGCAATATCACAAATACGTGGTGGAGCTGATATGGGAAGATTTTGGTATGAAGATGGCAGAATGATGAATAAAAATAATACCTTTTTTGATTTTATCGACTCTACAAAATACTTAGTTAATAATGGCGTAGGTCATAAAGATAAAATCTTTGCTATGGGTGGAAGTGCAGGAGGCTTATTAATGGGAGCTGTAATTAATTATGAGCCTGAAATTTATACTGGTATTGTTAGCGCAGTACCTTTTGTAGATGTGCTTACAACTATGTCAGATGAGTCAATACCTCTTACGACATTTGAATATGACGAGTGGGGAAATCCAGCAAATAGAGATGAGTATTTTTACATGAAAACTTATTCGCCCTACGACAATATTAAAGAGCAAAACTACCCTGCTGTCTTGGTTACTACTAGCTTGTTCGATTCACAAGTTCAATATTTTGAACCAGCTAAATATGTACCAAAACTTAGAGAGTTCACAACCTCTAATAAACCTATTTTCTTGAATATAAACCTTGTTGGTGGACATGGAGGTAAAAGTGGCAGATTAGAATCATTAAATGAAACAGCTTTAGACTATTCTTTTATATTGAATATCTTAAATGATTAATTAATTTATTTTTATAAGATTTTTATTGAAATCTTCAACTTTTACACGAATTTTTGAAGCTGGAACCTTATTATTTTGTGATAGTCCGCCAGTAGTTTTATTAACCCTTAGAGTCACTGCAGCATTTTCAATATCATTTTCTCCAAGAACAAAGTATTCATTAGCATCACTTAAATCTGGATAATAGTTAAAGAATTCAGCTGGATCCATTATGAAGCTATCAATAATAGTACTAAATCTCCAGTAGTAGTTTCCAGGGGCGATACCATCTACATAAAATCCAACTCCGCCATCTTCCATAGAAAGTCTACCTGCGATCTGTGATTCACCAAACTCATCTAATAGTTGAAGATATACAGTAGGTATTGATATTCGCTCTCTGTCAGCCCCAACTTGGAAAGAAATTGAGATGACAACAGAATTATCATTACTAAATGAAACTGTAATAGTAGATTGATACAAACCGTCGGGTACTTCAGATCGATCTAGACTAACTGTATACGCTCCAAATCCTTCAGCATCTATATTCGAAGATGTAATATTAAAAGCCGAGGAAATATCAGACTCAATTGAGACGATAGAGAGTTCGCCATCACCAACCTTAGAAACATTAAATTCAAAATTATCAACATCAACACCCATATTGAAAGTAGATCTATCAACAGTTGCATACGTAAAATCAAGACCTTCATCACTAATAATTCTATTTACTGCTTTTTGAAGATTTAGAGCACCATATCCAAATTCATCATCTTTACCTTCTGCTCCAACATCATCTGTTAAATGTCCATCTGCAAGAAGGCCATCTATTTGAAATGGTTGTAATGTTGGTACGAGAGCATATAAAACTGCAATTGCTCCAGCAGCATGTGGCGAAGCCATCGATGTGCCTTGAAGAAAACTTAAATCTTCATTAGTATCAAAAGCCAAAATACCATCTGCATAACCATCAGCACTTAAATCTGCTGTTAGATCACCACCAGGTGCAGCTATATCCACTTGATCATTATATGTTGAATAGTAAGCTCTATTTTTAAGATAATCGGTTGCGCCAACAGATATAACGTTATTGCATGATGCTGGATATCCATAAAAACCTGGAGCCTCTTGCGCCTCATTACCAGATGATGAAACTACTGTAATACCTCTATCATAAACATCATTAATTGCATTTTGATATGTAGTACCACAAGATCCACCCGTACTACCTAAACTCATATTAATTACCTTTATAGGCACGCCACCTTGATAAACAGTATTACTTGCATTCGGTAAACCTGCTGAATAAAGTAAGCCCTGAACTATATCACTCCTGAAACCAGTTCCATCTCTGCCTAGGACTCTCAGTGGGACGGACCATATGCCAAATCCATTTATATTTGCACTATCATTTAATGCAGATATTGTTGTTGCAACATGAGTACCATGAGAATCTGATGCAGCTTCTGAGTCCGTAGGATCAATATCATAACCATCACCATCACCAGCATTGGTGAAAGGAACAAAGTCATAGCCTCCTGTTAAAAAAGCAGATGTATTCCATGCTGTTGAACCAACTTCTGGAGATCCACTATCTAGAACTGCAACAGCAACATCTTTTACATCTGAACCAATTGTTGATAAAACGGAATCAAGTCCAATCTGTGCTAATCCCCACTGAAACGGCCACGCTGGATCTTTAACTAAGTGGCCCTGCTCTTTAATATCAAGCTCTAAATTAAGCTTAGGATATTGTTGTTTGTAATGTTGTAATAATTTCCAATGCTTAAGATATTTTACTTGAGACAAATTACCAGCATCTGTCATATACTTATCACCAAAGATATTTTCGAATTCGCTATTTAAATCAAAGTTAATTACTCTTAAGCCCTCAGGAAGGAAACTTTTAGACTCAACCATTTTAGAATTTAAATCATTTAACGATGAATCAAAAGTTGGTTGAATATATGAATCAATATCAAAATCCTTACCAAATGGAATATATGAAATAAATCTATTCTCTGCAAACTGATTTTCTGGATTTCTAAGTGAGGATACACCAAAGATATTAGAGCCTAGAGTAAGAACATATTTAGAAGTACCAATATTTGATTTAACAACAGCATAGTAATTTCCAGATGAAGGTATCACAACTTGCTGGTATGTAGATGAAGATGTTGAAGTATAGGTAAAGTCAGCTAGCGTGCCATCTTCATTATAAATTAAGAGATCGATATCCATACTGTCAGTTTCACAACAGTAAAAACTTCCATCCTCTTCATATATGAGGCCCTCTACGGTTAGAGTTAATAGTAGATTAGGAGCTCCTGAGAAAGAATACCAATCTTCAGGATCAACATTTGAAACCTCTTCAGTGAGACAAAAACCAAGATTATCAGGATCTTCTACACAAAAACCATCATCATCGACAACAATTACTTCTTCAACATTATCACCAATTCTACCTATAACATCTGTAGGATTAAGAACTAATTGTGCAGAATCAATATCATTGTTAAGAACTGGTGGATAGTTAACTATGTCTGGGACATCACCATCAATCAGTGTGTATGGATTAGAGAGCAATGTGCCTCCAATAGTCCATGTATCTTTTATGTCTGTTACAGTGATCCTTACATCAAGAACTGTAGACAAACCCCCTGCGTTATCTTCAGTTGCAGTTAGTTGAACAAGATATACTCCATCTCCATCTGCATCTTGTGGATCTTCATAATCCATACCTAATACACTATTAAATCTTAATGTTCCTGAAGTTGCAGTTACACTGCTTAAGGAAATAATATCACTATCATCACCTCCGCTCAGCGACCAAGTAAATGAGTCACCTTCTGGATCATTGATTTCAAGCAGAGCAATAGATCTTATGTTTTCCTGAACTGAAACTTCTTCAGTAATACTGAATTCTGGTGCCTCATCAACATTTGTAACAATAATTTGAATATTTACAGAAGTTCTATTAAATCCGTCATCAGCAAAAACTTCAACTTCATAAACATTGTCTCCATTTTGGTCTGTTGGACTCTCAAAATTTACTCCATTAATAAACTTAAGAGTATTGTCAATAATGGCAAAGTTGGTAGCATCATCACCAGAAACCCCAATGGTTAATGTATTATTTTCAGGATCAGTAACGGTGAATGAGGCTATATCTTCAATGTTTTCGGAATGAGAGTAAGAAGAATCCAAACCAGATATTATTGGTGGATCATTAACTTCAAGAACAGTTATAGATATTTCATCACTGGTAGTAGAGAAAGATCCATCTTCTGCAACTAAAGATAGTTTATATACATTATCATTATCACTATCTTGTGGATTTGAAAAATCGGGGGCAGTAACAAATGATAGGCTGTCATCTGAAACTGTGAATAACGATGAATCTAGACCTGTTTTGGAAAGACTTATATCATCACCGTCTATATCCTCATAGGAGATATCAAATACTTTAGATTGACCATTTGTAACCTCAACAGAGGTATTTAGATTAAGGAATGTTGGAGCATTATCATTGACATTAAATATCGTTAGCAAAATATTTGGTGAAGTTACTGAAAGTGATCCATCACTTGCAATTACAGCAAATAAATAAATATTATCACTGTTTGAATCAGATGGATCTTCAAAATCAGGCGAGCTTACGAAAGAAATATTAGCCAATGAATTGATTGTAAACAATGAGGCATCATCTCCAGTCAATGAATAAATTAAAGAATCACCATCTTCATCAGAGGCACTAATTGATGCGAAGCTAGAAGTTATGTTTTCATCAATATTGATTTCACCGTTAACAGACCCAAATGTGGGGGCTTCGTTAACGTCTGAAATGTTTACAGTTATTTGCATTGAGCTACTATATACACCATCAGTAACTGCTCCTGTGAAGGTATAAGTATTTTTTAACTCAAAATTAGCATTTTCTTTTAATGTTAAAACTCCGTCATCTGTGACATTTAACAAAGATGAGTCACCAGAGCTTATTGAAAAAATAAGATCATCATTATCTGCATCCGTAGCTGTTAGGGTTCCTACTGTATTTTGATTTTCTGGAACATCAAAAGAACTTGGTGATGTAAGGACTGGGTCATTATCATTAATGTTACTAACAGAGATTTCAACTTCTTGGGTAGTCGTATTTAAATCATCACTAAAATTAACACTTAAAAGATACACATTATTTGAATCAGAATCTTCAGGGATCTCGTAGTCCTTAGCATCTGCAGTAATAGATGCATTTAGACCATCAAATGATAGTGCAAACAACTCACTATCAATACCAGATAGGGAAAATGAGATATCATCATCTTGGGGGTCTGTAACAGTAAATGAGAGTGCAATATTCTCATTTTCATTAACTGATTGAGATGAAAGACCTTCTATAATTGGATTTCCTTCATTTTCTACATCAAGGACAGTAATCGATAAGTTCGCAGTTACTATATCTGTTCCATCTGATGCTTCGACTGTAATATCATATTGATTATCACTATTTGTATCACCTGGAGTCTCAAAGTCTGGATTTGAATTGAATGTTATTGCTCCAGAAGTGGATATAGATAATTTACTAGAATCATCACCAGATAGAGAAAACCCTATAGTATCATCTTCAACATCAACGACTGTTACAGTTAAAACAACAATTGTATTTTCATCAATAGATGAAGTTACAACAAAATCTTTGAAAGTTGGAGGATCATTTACACTAACAACCTCAATATCAACTTTAGCCGTTGCTAATGTGCCGTCAACGTTAACTGAATAGTTAAAAGTATCTTCACCAAAGTAATTTTCATTAGGAATATATGAGATAACATTAGAGGAATTGATACTCGCTGATCCATGTTGAGGATTTGATAATGAAATTGATAAACCATAATAGTCATTACCAACATCAATTGTATCGTTAGAAAGTGGAGAGAAATCTAAACTTTCATCTTCATTAAGAGATATAGAGTCATCTGCGAGAACAATTGTCTGTATGAGTGTATCTTCATCAATATTCTGATCAGAGGCAATTAATGTGTTTATATTGGAAACATAACTATTGAGAGTTGATGGGCTTAATGAGTTATTAGCTAAACTCTGAACATCATTCATGAAAGCCCCAGAAGCAAAATTTATTATTGCTCTAGTTGTAACTTCATTAGTTCTACTTGAAATTACTGGAAGCAATGAGCTAAGCATGCTTACCAATGATTCTACTGATTCATCTTCAAGAGTTTCTGGAGAATCACCCAACGCAGCCACAAAAGACTCAACAATGTATTCAGATATAAAAATATTTTTTTCAATAAGCTCTGAAAGATCAATTACATTTGTAGATGCATTTTCATACCTGTCTGAAATATTTTGATAAAGGATCTGATAAAAAAGTCTACTATCTAAAGTATTATTATATTTTTGGTTGATATAATTTTGAACGGAATATGTTAATACAAAAAGTTGTGAATTTATTTCAAAATATTTATCAGAGGCAGAATCATTTTCTGAGTCATCAAAAGCTACAACAACAGGATTCTCAGTTAAGAAATTAATGTTTGCATCCAGATTTAATAAATCATTTGTTGAAGTTGAGCTAGTATTTTCGAAATCGAAACTTGTTATAGGCGATACAACTTTTTGATTAATTTCAGAAGTATATGATTTAGCTGAAAGAGTTAAATTTATGAAATCAGTCCCAGATGAAGTGTCTGCCCCACCAAAAGAAATAATATCCTGACTGTCATCTGGAAGTTCAAAGTTTCCATCTGAAGATGAAAAAGATGGCTCCCCATCATCAAGCACAAAATTAGAATTGAGATCTAATATTACTTCTGCTGAGTTTAGATAGTTTAGACCAACAACGATACCATTAACATTTTCTAATACATTAGTTGTTGCTGTTCTTGATGTTGATGATCCCTCTGAATTTTGACAAGTTAATGTAAAAGATTTTTGACCAGAGGAATTTTGAGTAATTACTTCCTCACCAGATAGTGATTTGACACCTGACCAATCACCTGATGCTTCACAAGAAGTAGCATTTGTTGTTGACCAACTTATTGTTACATCATTTCCTAAGTATATCTGAGGGCTTGAAACCGAAATAGAGATTGAAGCTGATGGAACAGACGGGGTTGAAGGTTCTCCACCTCCACCTCCTCCACCACCACAACTTGCAACTAGAAGAGATGCTGTCAAGAATATAGGAAATCTTTGTTTCATTTTTATTTATATTTTATGTGACTTTGTTGTAAATAAAAAGTTCTAAATCATAAGGATTCATAAATAACCCAATCTATTAGCAGTCTTTTCTTATCTGAACAATTTGATAAATCATTAATATCACATAAATCGTTAGTATCAATATAATTACCAACAAAATTTCCACCAACTGCCACGTTTACAATTAAATAAAATATTTCATTAAATGGGTAATTTTCATCGAACCCTATTTGGGATTTTGTTACTTCAAAAACTGAAATATTTTCGTCCAAAATAAATTTAAGAGAATCCTCTTCCCAAACTAAACTCATAGTATGGAAATTTTCATTAAGATTTCCATTTTGGGAAAGATAGTACGAATCACCCATATATGAATGATTTGCTGGATTACTACCAAAATGGATTGTTGAAAGGATTTCTTGCATGTTATTACCACGAATCTCAACTAAATCTATCTCACCACTTGCTGGCCAACCTCCATAGACTTCGTTCTTTGGCATCATCCAAATTGCTGGCCACAACCCAACACCCTCAGGCGATCTAAATTTCACAGTAATTTTTCCTGGATGAGAAAAATCAACTTTATTTTCGGTTACGAGCTTAGCTGATGAAAAATTAAAACCCCCAACACTTTGATTTAATGGAGTTATTCGCAAACATCCATTTAGTGAAATAACATTATTTAAATTGTCTGTGTAATATTGTTTTTCATTGTTGCCCCACCCAGGAATTCCATACTCAGCTCCATTTCCAATTATTGCTGTCCAATTATTTGTATAAGAACTATCTTGAAAATCCTCTAACCAAATTATTTTCTCCGTAGATCCACTGTAATTCTCACACTCGAATATTTCATTATCTGAGGCAGCTGGTTCATTTGGAATTGGAGAAATAACTGAAGATGAGCTACCTCCACAGGATACAACAAATATTAAAACAAATAACTTAGATATCTTTTTCAAGATTTTAAAAAGTATAATCGTCTGAAAGTTCTTTAACTTCTTTTCTTAGAACAAATAAAGCTATCAGATTTGGTATTGAGACTAATGCTACAACTACGTAGGCAATATTCCATACAACTGTTGTATCAATGACTGCAGCTAATATAAAACATAAAACATAAAAGTTTCTGTACCAAAATACTCCTTTCTCACCAAATATATAGGCTGTAGATCTATCACCGTAATAGCACCAAGTTATTGCAGTTGAGAAAGCAAATAGCAGTAATGCAATTGCAACCAGCTTTCCGCCATATTCGCCAAATGTTCCTTGAGAAAAAGCTTTCGCTGTAAGTTCTGCTGAACTAACCAATGATTTACCTTCAACAGTAAGATTTTCAGCCATTTTGCCATTTGAAACATTCAACTTTCCAGAATAAAGATTACTACCATCTTTAATAATAATGTCCTCTGCAATTGATCTTGAATGTAAAACTGTAATTTCTGACGAAGTTAATTTTCCCTCTTGAATATCAAGTATTCCAGAAAATTCTTTAACACCCGAATCAAGAGATTGAACATAATTAGTCAGTTCAGCCATATGATCTGGGCGTATATATGTTCCATCAGGATTTTCTTTGTCGCTATAAGTGCCCTCCAAAATAACCATGTCAGTTTTTGAGAAAGTAGTATCAAATTTTTCAGTCCACACTCCACTAGACAAGATCACAAGAGCAGTTACACTGCAAACTACAATAGTGTCTATAAACGGTTCTAATATTGAAACGATGCCCTGATCGATTGATGTATTTTTTGATGATGCGTGGGCAATCGGAGATGACCCTTGACCAGCCTCATTTGAATATAAACCTCTTGCAACACCATATTTTAAACTCATAGCAAAACTCGCCCCCAAGAATCCACCTACCGCTGCCGATCCAGTAAACACTTGAGCAAAAATTGCATTAAAAGATGGAATAATATTTTGATAATTTTCTACAAGGATAACTAACGCTCCTCCAAAATATATAAGACCCATTATGGGAATAATCTTACTCGCGACTGAAGCTATTCTTCTTATTCCTCCAATGATAATTATCCACAGTAAGGCACCTAAAAATAGACCAGTAAAAAGTTTAGGAACAGAGAATTCAGTATTCATTACAAGAGCAATATTGTTTATTTGTGGCATATTTCCAGATCCAATTGCGGTAATCATCATAAGAAAAGCAAAAAGAATACCAGCCCATTTCATATCCAAAGCATGCTCAATATAGTACATAGGGCCTCCAGAAATAGACCCATCTTCGAGCTTAGTCCTATATTTATGACCCATCGTTACTTCGACAAATTTTGTTGTCATACCAAAAATTGCTGTGATCCACATCCAAAAAATCGCTGCAGGTCCACCGGTCCATATTGCTAAAGCAACTCCACCAATATTTCCTGTGCCAACTGCACCTGACATTGCTGTTGTTAGAGCCTCAAATCCAGAGGTCTCACCTTCAGCATCTTCTTTGTGATTTTTTCCTGAAACTAAATTCCAAGCTTTACCAAAAAACTTGAACTGAGGAAATCCTAAATAGATAGTAAAAAATATTCCAGTGCCGACAAGCAATATTGGAAACCACCATGAACCACTAAGATATCCATCAAGTGTTATTAAAAAATCATTAAATTGAACCATGTCTATTCCTCAAAATATTTGACCAAATCTGTATAACCGCCAATAAGCTTATCATCAATAAAAATTTGTGGCATTGTTCTAGCATATTTATTCTTTTCAAGCAAAATATTTATGTTGTTATCTTCTTCTATGTTTATTGAATCATACTCATAGCCCTTTTGCTCAATCAATGCCTTAGCTCGATCACAATATGAACATCTATATTTAGTAAAAATAAGAAATTTCATAATCTAGCAGGGCATTTTTAAAAGCAAATGATGAAGTGCATATCTTTGATTTAAAGAATTTATCTCGAAATAATCCTCTCTGAAATTGGAAAGCTCTTGAATGAAATCAGATAGTCTTACAGGATGAATATTTGAGGTACCTTCCTTTGATATTGATAAAGCAAAATCTATTATGTAATTTAGTTTTTCATCAAAACCTATATTTAAATCGATAATGTCGCTTATTACTTTTCCATCAATACCTTTTTTAAATAAGCTATTAAGATGATTATGTAATATTTTTAAATCTTCAAATAAGCCTTCCTCAATAAGTTGTGATACTTTTTTCGGGGCCATATAACTCGGTATTACAGATTTATCATTTTTATTTTGAAGAATACCCTCTGCCCAGTTATAAAGCTCATCTTGTAAAATATTATTAAAATGTATTATTTGACATCTACTATAGATTGTTTGATTTAGACACTTAAATCTATTTGATTGGATAATTATGTACGTATTTTGCGGCGGTTCTTCTAAAGTCTTTAAAAGAGCATTTTGAGAACTTTTTGTTAGGTTCTCTGCTCCATCAATAAATAGAATCTTATTTTTACTTAAACCAGATTTTAACATTACAAAGTCAATCGCTTCCCTAATAAAACCTACTGGAATCTTTTTTGTATTATTTTTAAGTTTATTTTTATCCTCTCTTTGAAAATATGAGATTAGTGTTTCATCATTTATGCAAAATAAATCTGGATGTGAATTATTATTAATTAGGTTTTGGCTATTTTTCTCATTTAACAAACCATTAATTAAATACTGGCATATTTGATTTTTGCCAACCCCCTCTTGTCCCTCAACAATTAATGCATGCGATAGGTTGCTTAAATCAATTGAAGAAATTTTTTCGTTGACCCATGGAAAATTTTTCATCTTATAAGCTTTCTACTAGATTTATAATTTCCAAACTAATAGTTTTTTCATCCTTTTCTGCGTCTATACACTTTATTCTAGGATATTGATTTGCTAATTCTAAATATCCATTCCTAACATCATTAAAGAACCTCAAACCAGATGACTCAATTCTATCCATAGAGTCTCCTGATTTTCTTTCAAATCCTTTTACTGGATCAATATCTAAGAGGATTGTTAAATCAGGATCAGGAGCATTAATAAAAGTTTTTAAAGAGTTGATAAAATCTTTATCAAGATTTCTTCCATACCCTTGATAAGCCATTGAAGCATCGAAATATCTGTCTAATAAAATAAAATCATGCTGGTTTGATAGGATCTCATTAGCAACCAACTCCGATCTACTTGCATACATTAACAGCAGCTCAGTTTGGCTTGTTAAAGTTAAATTAGCATCAAGTAAAATATTCCTAATTTTCTCACTCGGAATAGTAGATCCTGGTTCACGAAACTTTTTGACACTTTTTCCTGTATTCAATAGATAATCATTAAGTAAATCTATTTGTGTAGACTTCCCTACTCCTTCAATACCTTCAA
>TARA_B100001057_G_scaffold501297_1_pt1 | contig 40889 bp, 34 predicted proteins | sample TARA_B100001057 | Tara Oceans TARA_B100001057 (sample SAMEA2621839) | marine metagenome | biome: marine biome (ENVO:00000447); feature: surface water layer (ENVO:00002042); material: "saline water (ENVO:00002010), including plankton (ENVO:xxxxxxxx)" | depth 5 m | reverse complement strand
GATGGCTGTATTGGTTGTGGGTGTTTATCTATGAGTAAGTGCCCTATGTATAACAAAAACGACCACTTAGGCGAAAACCAAAGTGGTGCTATTTTGTTAGAGCGAGATTGAGATTTAAATTAAGGTTAGTCTAGGCCGCTAAGCCCTTCTCTTGCAGCTCTGTATAAAGCGCCTAGGGTTGAGTCGAAAACAGATTTTATAAAGCTATAAGTCAGCTCCACCGCTTTACTAATTACTTTGCCTGCAAACACTAACATATGCCCTAGTAAACCTAAGGTTTGTGTTGCAAACGAGGCGGACGCTTTAGCTATTTTATCAAGCGTTCGCGCCAACATATCGTAAAAAGTGAGCCCAGTACCAATAGCTGCTTGGGCAGCAACTGCGCTGTAATAGCCTGCATCTTTTAAAAGGGTAATTAATGCAGCACCAAGTTTATCTGCCCAATGTGAGGTAAATGATGCTTGATTTCTGTCTTCAAATTTTAAACGCACAGGCATGTTTAAAAAGTGATTAGCTTGTATAGTTAAGTTGTTCCAATTATTGCTATTGGCAGTGTTTAAGTATCCAGGCGTACCAGCAAGAGTATGAGCTGCACCTTTTAAACCTTGTCCACTATCTAAACGTATTTCTTGGCCATTGTGCGGAGCATGCGAAAAAGGCCATAAAGGCACTTTAGCCACTGGGTCAGCCCCATGTGTACAGCGATAAATTTTATCGATTCTGGATGTTGCTGCGCGAGAAAAGTTTTCAAGCCCAACACGTGGCGAACCAAACGTATATAATTTTACAGGAAGTGAATACTCAGCTTTGATCCAATCAGCAGAAAGCGTCGCTAACGCACCACCCAAGCTGTGGCCAACTAAATGAACGCAACCCGTTACTTTATCTTGAATATTCGCTGCTATAAACTCTTGCAGCGCAGGCTTCATACTATAAAAGGTCTTATTAAAACCAGCATGCACCATACTGCCATTTGACCCACCACTCACACCAAAGTGCCCATCGGTTAATCCATCTCTTAGCGAGTTAGTCCCCCGAATAGTTATAACCGAATCGCCCTCATACGCGCCAAGCCCATGCCCTACTAAAGCAAAGCCCGTGCTTAAATTAAATAAATGAGAAAAAAAGCTGCCCGTTACCCCTTGTACTGCGCCAGGGTTAACAGAAAAGTTAAAATTGTCGCGCAAAGAGGCATGAAGTGTGCGATTGAGTAAATTAGTGGTTTTAATACTTTTTGCTTTATAAGCAAGGTTTGCTAATTGTACGGCTTGAGTGGGTGTCAAAGTATTCATATAAGTTCCCTTTAAATAAATAGTTAAAGTTTACATGATGTGTATATCGCAAAAGTGTGGCTTGTATCTTCTTTAATTGGAATATCATAAGTTTGTGGCTCTTGGCCAATATCACACTCTAAGTGTGCAAGAAGCGCTTTGAGTGTATCGCTATCTTCATGAATTGAAACAAGTGTGTACCACAAAACAATCCCTTCTGGCGTGCCGTTTTCTAAATAAATATGTTGAACCAGCGAGTCGTTATCAAACATATTAGAAGGTTTACCAGTTTTTATTGTTTTTTCTGTGAAGGTAAAATAACCCTGTTCATCTGTTGTGGTTTCATCAACGTATTCATCGCCATAGGTAAGTGAGCGCATCACTTTAGTGTTTGCAACTGGCTGCCCATTATCTAATAACTGCCCTTTTACTGGAGCCGATAAATAAAATTCTTGTTTATTAAAAAAGCCAAACATATCCGCACAAGCCTGTGATGTAGTAAAAAAAACAACGGCAATAGAGACTATTACCAACACAAAAATTTTTAAACGCGATAAAAACAAAGCAAACTATCTCCCAAGGCCTAGCTATAAACTACTTAATATATATGGCTAATTAATTACACCAGCCATATTTATACTGAAAAAGTAGGGGTCTAATTAGGTACAATTATACTGCATGTTTTTTAATCAAAAAACAATCACTAATCTAATTATAAAATAGTGTATATATTAATTTACCAATACCACTAAACATGATGCCGCCCATAAGCAAAAAAGCATACATAATACTAATAGCACCGGCTGAAGGGTCGCTCTTTTTATCAATTTCTATGCATGCCGTACACACAACAAAAAATATAAAAAAGTTAGCTATCACACCTAAAATAAAAGCATTGCCAAATAACGGTGATACGCCAGCTAAAACTGCACCCAAAATTAACAGCGAGCCTGAAATTGAATGTTTATCAAACCGGCTTTCAATTATTTTTATAGCTAAAGTGATTAACATAGATAGTAAAAAGTATAGCGTTGGCCAAAACTGATAATATAAATACCCCCAGTTTAAAAGCTCACCTGAAGTGGATGAATAAGCTTGCTGGCCTATGTCGGCTGCTGAAGCATTCGCGGCATTTTCGCTAAAAAGGTACCCTATCCCACCGATAATTAATTTTATAAGCCAAAAAAATAAAAAACTAGCAATTGTAAACCCGATAGCGTCATCCCTTGTTAATCGTTTTTTAGCTTTGCTTTTTACAATAATGGCAAGCATTAAACCTAGTAGGCATACACTTCCTAAATAAAGTACTGCCTGCCAAAAGTCATCAGGATAAAATACAGCCAACCCTGGCGCTATAAATAGATACATAGCATCTTCGTTATCTAGTGAACGGTTTTGGGCACTTTGCTCAGACTCTTTAAAAAGAGCTAAATATACAAATAAAGGCTGTAAAAACAGCATTAAAATACTCGTGGTGATAAGGCTCATACATCATCCTTAATGAGAAAAACAAATGCAGCACACTTGCTGCATTAAAATTAAAAATGTGGGTGTTCAATAAAAAAGAGAGGTAGGTGTTATAGGTTTATTTTTTGAAAGTATGTTTTAAGTTTTAAAAGCCCCGACTCAAGTTCAAATTTTTGTATTTTAGGATTTTTGAATTTAAACCCATTAGAAATATGGGTATTAATCATCGTCGCCATACCCTCAAATCCAGCTGGTGCAGTTGCAACTAAATCGCTCAACAAAGGGTTTATAAGCACTTGATGCTCTTCTATTAAAGTTGGGTCTTCATATATATCGTAAACAAGGTTAGTTAATGTATGTTGGTTTTGTTGTTCCATATCATTTCTATAGCGCCTTAGCTTAGGCGTTCATAGCTCCTTTGTGTATCAATTTGAATTCAATGATTTTTTTAATTGAGCTTTCTCTTTTGCTAACTGTAATAGACTAACAGCTTGCTCTTTGTCATAAGCTAAAGCGCTGTGTTCAATAACATATTGTGCATGCTCTTTTACTGCAAGCCAATTATGCTGCGATTTATATAAACTTGCTAACTCAAAATGCGCCGTTGTAACTAATGAATTTGGCAATTCTGCATCTAATGCTAAAAATTCTTTGTGAAGGGAAATTGCATTATTAATATCTTGCCCCACAAACATACCGCTTCCATATAACCAAGCTAACGTTGAATAAGCTTCTATCTCTTTTGCCGCAACCCGCTTTTTGGCTTCCTCTAATAATCGAGTCCCATCCCCAGTGTGAAGGCTTAAAGTAATCAATGCTTTCCAGTATCCCATGGAATAAGCTTTTTCACACCACTCTTCAAGATACTCTGGCGCGTTAATTAAGCTTTTATGACATTGCTGTGCGGCGGTTATTACAGTTAAATCTGGGTCATTTATATCTATAGTATTATCCCATCGAGGACCTGCGGCATAAATGGAAGGCGCCATCATAATCAACAATAATAATATTTTATCCATAAAATCACTTCCCTAAAGATTGTTCAGGAAGATGAACAGTATAAGAAGGTACTGGTGAAGGTAAAAATGCACCTTTCCTATAGAAATAAGTCTCTCTAAGCGGCTTTTTTAAGTCGCCCTCACCTTCACAAACTCCACTATCTTTGCAGGTCATCCCACCAATATAGTCAATGATACTTATTCCACTGATTTTTAAATTAAGTAAAATAGAATCAACACCTATATGCCTATTACCAGCATTAAATGCATGGTACCGATGCATAAATGCAACAATACGGGAGCCTTTTTCAATTTTAAGGGTACTGCTTAGTATGCTCGCCCACATTTGATTTCTTTGAATATGTGAATCAGTACATAAGCCACCATCAGCGTCCTCCCAACTGCACCTACCATCAATTTTATCCATCACCTCAACAGGCATATCTAACGGAATAATTTTCATACCTAGGGAGTTAGCAGCTTTAACTAGTTCACCATAACCTGTGCTAGCAGCACCATTCCAATACCAATTTTCTCGAAAATGTTTGTAAATCACATCAAAACCTTTACCAGTACGTTGATAAAAATCTATTTTTTCTTTTATCTTTATAGGTAACATTTCCATCGCAAAATGAGTGAAACCCGCAGCTTTAAGCTGTTTTAGAGCCTTTATTGCCTCATATTTATAAGATACTGGATTATGGCTAGACTCGGCAATAATCACTAAGCGTGCATTACCGGCCATTGTTTTATAATTTACATCCGTGTTTATTTTATTCACTGTATTTCCTTATGTTTAATAACTTCGAAGGGCTTTTAAACTAGATATTTTACATTTGCTAATTGTGGCCCGCTTTATAAAAATGGCTCAGTAGTTACCTGAGTCTTAATTTAATTACTAACCAATACCCAAATGTGGTGAAACCTTAACCGCAGCAATTACGACTCTACTTAGTTTTTCTAGCATCCAATATAATATTTTTTTCGCTTGAGCGTATGTAAAGTCAGCAGCGATCACTCCAGGCTTACCGACAAAGTTTAATATGTGTCCTAGTAAACCTTGGCAATCATCAGCGTACTTTGCGGACATTTTGGATATTTCAACCAGGCTGCGAGCTAATGCATCATAGATAGTTAGCGTTCCTGCGACTACACCTTGTGCTAGAATGCTCGTTATTTTACCACTTTCTCTTAGTAGTGTTAGTAAGGCACTAGTTATCTTCTCTGCCCAATGAGCATTAAATGATGCATGATGGCTATTACTATATTTTAGGCGTGTCATGGTTAGATTAGATAAAGACCCCTTTTGCATACTCTTATAATCAGGGTAACGAGACGCAGTATTTATATATCCAGGTGAATCGCCTGCCATTTTATGAGCCGCACCCGTTAGTGAAACACACGTACTTAGCCTATATTCGCTCCCTCCATGTACAAACGGCCAAACAGGTACCATAGGTACAGGATCGCTGCGATGAACAGCCCTATAAATTCCATCTAAACTCGTCTCACTTTGCATCGCAAAAGGCCCATGGCCTACTCTAGGAGATCCAAAAGTATATAACTTAACGGGCACTTTAAATCTTGCTTTTATCCAGCACGCAGCCAAAGTAGCTAACGCACCACCAAGACTATGACCAACGCAGTGAACTGGTCGACCGCCAACCTTACTCAATATTGCTGCTAATTGTGGTTTAATAGACTCAAAAGTTCGATTAAATCCCGCATGAACAGCTTTATAATTTGGTCCAACAGTTAAACCACAGTGCAGATCTGTTAGGGTATCAGCAATACCAGCAGTGCCACGAAAAGTAAGAACAACTTCCCCTTTGTGATCCCCTTCTTTTGAGCCAATACCAAAAAAGCCAAAACCTGTTGAATGATTTAAAACATGCTCAGCTACAGTACCTGATACTCCAGTAAAAGCAGACTTTTTTGCATCAAAAACAAAATGTTTACTTATAACTCTACCTGGCTCTATATTTGAGGAGCGATCAGACACAACGCCAATACTATCGTATGCAAATTCAGCTAATTGTGATGCAACACTAGGTGATAAAATATTCATATAAATTCCCTTTTATCTAAAATCTTTAAAATAATCTTCGCTATCTTCTATCTCATATATTTCAAAATCATGTTCCCATCTACATATACTAGAAGCATCAAATTCCAAATTTGGATTATCATAATTAGGAAAAGTAAAGTTTACTTCTGTAGATTCTAAGTCAGCATTTAAGCTACTTAACTTGTATTTATATTCACTTCGTTCTTTTATGCCATTGAGCTTTGAGCTCCAAAGCTCATATTCTTCACCGCCATGAATTGCAGTAATAAGTTGATAAGTAACTTCATGGGAGAACATATCACCAGGTATTTTTGACTCAACTACAACTTCAGGCATATAAAACGTGCCATCGGAAGCTGTAATAACCTGATCTTCTTTTTCAATTTTATGTGCAAATTTGAGGCTACGATTAATTAAAACACCTTCAACGGGATTGCCGTTTAAAGTAATAATCCCTTTAACTTCAGAGCACATGTGCACACTGTATTTTTTTATTAAACCAAACATAGTGGTTCTAAACCTCTGCTTTTATAATTGAGTACCATAATTAGTCTTCAATTATGTTCATTATTTCATCGTAATCCACTTCAACAGGTTCAGGTTCAGGGGTGCCAGTTACAAGAAAAGATAGGTAATCTGTAAAGCTCTTAAACTTAGACACTTCTTGACCGTATGTTTCAGTTAAAAATAGACCTACTTCACCAGCACGCTCAGATTCTTGCGAAAATAAAAAGTAATAGCCACCTCCATCGTATTTATTGATTACCACTCCACTAGTTGGCACAGACTTAAACTCAGTACGGTTGTAGAAGTCATGATAGTAATCAGTTTTTTTATAGACATTTAAGGTTTTCCCAAACTTAGTCTTTTCTTCAACTAAACCACAAATATAATCACCAAACCAAGCCACAAAGCCAAATTTATGCAAGAAGTTTTTATAGTCATCTGGTAAAGTGATTTTATAATATTTCTCTAATGCCAATACTTCCTCTTGAGGTGCTCCGCCTTCCCTAACCATAAAACTCTCTTTGTTAGAAGCACCTTGCATTAATTTTTCGATATTCATAGTAAGTTCTACCTTTTAATCTGACATAATACTAATATAAATAAAAATCACTTTCTAAAATGAACACTGAACACATCATTTTGTTACTAAAAGTTAATTTTACACATACTCCATACCTAACCTAGGCCCAACACCAATGTCATCATATGGTTCATTTCCATCTTCATACCAATGCAACTCTTTATTTTTAGAAGTATGAAATTCATCAGTTAATATCTCTAAATTTTCAATTGCATTTGGATCTTCATTAGAGTTACATCTAAATATAGGCTTTTTATGGTGTACATTGTAGCCATCAGGTACTCTTCCGAACATAGCCATTTCTTCTATGCTTTCCTCAGAAAAATGGTTATGTGCCTCGTGATTATCATCATTCAGAGCATCTGATGCGTACTTTCTAATATATTCACTTCTTTTAGGCGGAAAAGCTTTCCTAGCCATCTCAACTTCACCCACAGTACGTTTGTGATATTTAGTTGGTTTTGAATCCGGGTTGAGCTTTACGCGCTCACTGTTAATAATATGCTGTTCGGCAAATTGTGCTGTGCTTATAACCTCTGTACTAATAACTTCACCTGATGTACTCATTTTATTGAGTTTAATTAAGCCATTATCTTCATCAAGGCCTGCAATATCATATACATGCTCTTTTCTATATTTAGCACCCTCTGCTGTATATTTAAGAGTCGATTTTTGTAGGTCGTTAATAACTGCACTTGCAATCGCAATTTCTAGAATTTTATTTTTTGTAGCTTCATCAATACCACCTGAAGAAACTAAATTAGAAAGCATTCTATCAAGCCTTTCTTCACCCTCTTTACACAACAACCCAAACGGATCCACCCAATTCACCGGATTTGGTGCATATTGATAGTGATTTATACCACCCACTAATCCAATTGGATCTTGGTTTATAAAGCGCTGTTGTTTGGGGCTGTAGTAGCGATAGCGGTTGTAATGCAGGCCGCTCTCTTCATCAAGGTATTGCCCCTGAAAGCGTATTGGCTGAGTAAAGCTATTTGTAGTACTTACCTCTAAATCTTCATAACCATACGCATCGGCTTGGTTTTCCCAAACGACTTCTGCTTTGTTGTTTGTTACAAAACGTGGGGTGTTAAGCTGGTCTAGGTGGTAGTAGTACACCTCGCCTTGTTTAATCAGTGCTACTGGGTGAAATTGATTTGGCAGGTTAATGTACCACGTATATTCACCGTGTTGGCATTCACCGATTAACTGGTCGTTATCCCAAATGTAGTCAATTTTACCGTGCTCGGTGTGCTTGGCGATACGACGACCTAATGGGTCGTAGTCGTATTGGGTGAGCGTGCCGTTGTTGTTAAAACAGCTTAGCTGGTTAAATGCGTTGTATTCACGGCGGGTTTTTATGCCTTTGCCGGTTTCGCGTATTTGGTTACCAAACTCGTCGTAGTAAAAGTCGCTGTCGCCAAAGTGTGTTAGGCGGTCAGCGTCGGTGGCACTGTTTATTGTGGTGTTGTTAGTGCCTTCATTGTTTATTACTGAGTCAGCGTGGCTACTATTTTTACTACTACTTTCACCACTATTTAGCGCTAACTCTTTGTATTCGCTATGCGTGGCGTGTGTTAAATCAATAGAAGAGCTGACTGTATGCTCATTACTGGCTGCATCATGTTCTATACCCTGCTCGCCTGTATCTCTAAGGTCTGCATCGCTTGTGTTTGATTTAACTGTTTGGCTTTGCGGGTTACCAAAGCTATCCCACTGGTAGTGTGTGATTGTATCAGCACCTGAGCTTGCCAATGTTTGTTTTATTAACTGACCCAAGCTGTTGTATTCAAAATTGATGTTTTGGCTGCTTACGCCTTCGTTTTTACGGGCAATGAGCTGGTTGACGCTGTCGTAGTTGTACGTACAGGTATCGAATAATGCTTGCGCTGGATGTGTAAGCTGTTGCTGCGTTAAACGGTTGAATACATCAAACTGTTGGGTAAGGGTTATGCTGTTACCAAACTGCTGGGCTTTAATATTACCTTGGCTGTCGTAGCTTAATGTTACAAGCGGCTTTGCGAGCTCAACCTCTTTGCTATTGTTTTGCAGTAAGTTAATGCCGCTAAGCTGGCCAAACTGGTTGTAGCTGTATTTAAGCGTGGTTGAGTCTGGCAGGGTAAGAGTTTGTCTTCTGCCGTATTCATCGTAGCTGTACTCTAGGGTATGCGCTTGTTGCTGGTTATTAACTTGCTCGGCGCACAATAGCCTGCCGCCTTTATCAAAGCGTTGCTTAAGTGTTGATTGCGCATTATGTGCACGAGTAATTTTACCTTGCAGGTTATAGCTGTAGTAATTGGCGTTATTAATTATATGTGAGTCGCTTGCAAGGCTTGCATGCTGCGCAGTTACGCGGCCAAGGCTGTCGCGCTCTATTTTTACATGGCGTTTGTTGCTTTGTGTTACTGAGGCTAAGCGGTTACAGGCATCGTATTTATACTGCTGTAGCGTGCCATCAAACCCAGTTATTTGTGTTGGGTTTTCGTTAGCGTCGTAACTTATGCGGTATACGTGACCGTCGCTTCGCTCGATGGCTGTTAAGTTTCGCTCTTTGTCGTACGTTAAATGCAGGGCGCTGCCATCGGGCTGAATAACACAGTGCGGTTGGCTTAGCCCTTCAAAGTGTTGCTCGGTGGTGTCGCCTTTGCTGTTTTGCGAGCTAATTAACCGCCCTGCTTCGTCGTAGCTAAAGTATTGATGCTGTTTATTTTCAGGCTCGTTTTCATCAAAGGCAATTGTTTGTGTAAGCTGGCCATGCTCATTGTATTTATATTGGGTGAGTAAGCCTGCGTTATTAAGTGTGGCATTTACGCGGCCTAGGCTGTCGTAGCTGTAACGTATTAACTCATCGTTATGGTGTTTTGCTAAAAGCTCGCCTCGCTCGTTCCAAATAAACTTGGTGATTTGACCATTTTTATTAATATGCTGGGTTAACTGGCCGAGCTTATCGTAGCTGTATAATGTGGTGCGGCCATCACCAAAGGTTTCGCTTTGTAATAAGCCAGCCACACTGTATTTACGCGTAATGGTTTGGCCATCAGGTAAGGTAGTTAATACACGTTGCCCAAGTTGGTTGTAAGCAAAATGGGTTTGGCTACCATCTGGCTGCGTTATTGTTTCTAATTGGCCGAAAGGTGTGTAGCTATAGCGCGTTGTGCTGCTATCGGGCTTAATTTCACTGAGCTTTTGGCCTTGCGCATTGTATGTATATTGCCAAACGTTGCCGTTAGGGTCGGTATGTTTTACCAATTTACCTTGTGCGTTATGTACAAAGTGCTCTTTGTGGCCGCGAGAGTCTATACAGGTTGTTTCACCAGCCTCTAAGTTATATTCAAACTGATAAGTATAGGTGTTGTTATCGCCCCACTGCTTTATACATTTAGCGCTGGGTGAGTAACTATCCCACTCAAAATGATGGCTAAAGCCACTGGCTCGGGTACGCTTTGTTAATAAGTTAGCGGCGTTATACGCGTAGCGCTCAGTTTCGTTTTGCTGATTAGTAGACTGAACAAGGTTTTTGTTTTCGTCGTACTCAAAGCTTGCAAGCATGGGTGATAGCAATTGCTGTTTGTTGTTTTTATCAGTGCAGTACGCTGCTATTTTGCTTAATAAACCTTGCGCGTTGTAGCTAATTATACAGCCACGTACTTTATTTACTTCTATACGGTGTAGGCGCTCTTTAGCATCGTAATAAAACGCGATGCTTTGGCCTTTTTCGTTAATTATTTTTTCAAGCAGCCACGCGCTTTCGCCTGGTTTAAACGTAAGGTGTTGGTCATCTGGTGTTACAAGGACTTGCTTACCATTTGTTTGGTAATGTAGCGCAAGGTTACTACTTAACTGATAGCTTGATTGGCCAGGTTTCACCTTTTCAAATTTATGTTTAGCGCCGTGCTCGTCTTGGTACTCTAGCCAGTAAGTGCCTTTTTGCTTAGGGCCCACTTTTGGCGGCGGCAAATAATGCTCTGTAAGGCTTGCCATAAAGTCATGGCGCCAACCATTACCCATTGTTGTGCACACATCAGCATGAGATGAGCGATACAAACGTCGCCATATTAATTGGCGGCTGCCTGCTAGGGTAAAGTCGATAAGCGGGAGAATTTCTTCGCCAGAGAGCATTGAAACAGGATCTGAGCGGCACTCTTGATTTGTAATGGGCTCTTCACTTGCGGTGTTATTACTTGCACCACCCGTATTTTTAGCGGGTGCTTGCGATGCGCTTTTACCTGATGCGGTTGAGCTTGATTTTTTGTTCGAATTTTTGCCCGCTGAGCCACTATTAGTATTATCGCTTACTTGAATGGCCGACTTTGCTTTTTGGTGGTAACACGTTACTGCGCCACTTACTAAGGCTTGGGTAAGTACGCTTGCGGTTTCGCGAGCTGATGCGCTGCGTGGGCAGTTAACGCCAGCACTATTTAATAAATTAATTACATCAAGACGTTTGGCAGCGTCACCTGTTAACGCACCACCAATTTGAGCTATTTGTTGTTTAGCCGTTTCAGGGGTGTTTGCCACAGTTGGCGCATAACCTGACGGCGTTTGGCCTTTGCCAGCAACTAGGCAAATGGGGTAACTCGTTCCTTGTAAAACAACCGTATTACTTTGCATTAGTTGTGTACTTCCTCACTTATCCATAAGTATGATGCTGCGGCCTGATATTTTGATTGTTCTTGAGAAATCACTAACGCGTGTTTAAAGTGATTTACAATAGCCGGGCTTGAGGTCAATTGATATAAATTGACGAGTCCTTCAAGCGCACCAATTTTACCTAATTTGTAATTAGGTAATTCATAATGTGTATACTCATTAATTAAATTACTGAGCAATTGTAAATTAGTCAGCCATACATCACTTTGCTGATGTATGCCGTTGCCAGGTGCAAATATAAGATCTATATGGTCTTTATTATCCTGTGCGATTTTTGAAAATATACCGCCTAGTTGGTCGTGCTTTATAAAATCTATTGAAGGAGCAAATTCATGACTAGTTTGCATCCAGCCAATTTGAGCCGTTTCAATAGTCGCGAGTGCACCACCTACTCCTAAGTATACCCACTCATTGTTTTTATCGGCTTTATAGGTAGCATCAATGGCAATCACGTTTGCCTTATGCCATTTTTTTTGCACCGCCAACTGCACTAACGTATTAGCACCAACAGCGCCATAAAATAATAAGTGCTCTACATGCTCAGGGAACAACTGTTTAAAACTTTTTGCTAAAAGCTGCTTTAGCTCATCTTGGTACGCAAGTGCTGGCAATAACCATACAAGTGGTAAGTTTGAGTCTTCTACTTTTGCAAAAAGTTCTTTCGCTTTTACTATGCAATCATAAATACAGGCATTCCATGATTGCCAAGTAATACCGTTAGGTGGGTTTGGAGTATCTGCATATAGCAGTGTATCTATGTCTTGCGACAAAGGCGTAGAAAAACAGCTTACGTTTACATTAAACGCCTTCATGCTTGCGCCTCTGCTTTTACATTTTTAGCCATCGATTTGTAGTAGGTATACAAATTAAATATTGCTTGGCTATAACAGTCCATTGCCGACATTTCTATTGCGTTTAACCTTTTATTAAGAGATTTGCCACCTACAAACCTCTGCAAGCAAAGCTCCTCCTCGTATTTAGGCCAGTTTTGCTGTAACTGCTGTTTAAAAGCCACTAGTGCTTGTTGTTCAGCATTAAATGCATTTACTTGAATGTCATAGCTTACGAGTAAATCGAGCTTATCACCGAGCATTCGCCTTATTAAGGCAATAATAGCTGTTGGGTTTTCTACTTGGTTTAACGACATACACGCTAAGGGCACTAGCTTTACATAGCCACTTTGTAATAGCACATGTAACGTTTCATCTACTGTTAAAACATTGCTTGCGTAATTACTTAATGCGTTTACTTGTTCCCAACTTAGTGATAATAAAAAAAGCGACATTAACGGTGAATTAACAAGCTTACTTTTACATAGCTCATCAAACACATGTTTTAGCACTTGTATGTTTGCATTAGGGTTGAATGCGCTGATAAGCGCCACTGTTTCGGCTGGTGTTGCCTCTTGTTCGGTGCTATTAGCCAATGCAAAATAAATAGTGTTTAAGTCAATTAATGCAATTAAATTAAAGCTGTGTTGCTGTAATAAAACTTTATAAATAACAGCCTTTGCTAAGTCATGCAGGGATGGGCTGTTGAGCAACGAGTTTATAAAAGCCAGGTTAATTGTTTGCGGTAAATTAGCCATAACCTCTATACATGCCTGCGCAGTCACATCAAGGCTTTGCTCACTCGTTACTAACGTATTAATTAAAGTTAAATCGGGTTGTGTAAAGTGTTGCGGAGTATTATTTTTTTTAGCGGTTAACCACGTTGTTTCTAACAGCTTTTTTTTAAGTGTTTTTACATAACCTACAGAAGTAAACGGGCAGCACTGCGCCTTACTAATACTGAGCAATTGTGCTTGATGATTACTTATGTAAGTAGACAGCAAGGTTAGCCACCTATTAATACAGTAGGGTTACCAACAACAATTTTTCCGCCGTGGGAGCTATCATCACCCATTCGAGCTGCGGGTTTACCATTAATTTTTACGCTACCAGAGCCTGACTTTATGCTGTCAGGTGGGCCAACACACACTAACATATCGCCTTTACGTGCTGCGGGCATGCTACCTATTAATACATTAGTTGAGCCTACCACAACAGGGCCGCCAACATGCGGGACTGTACCTGTGGTTTTAGGGCATACATGCATATGACCAATTGTAGCTGCGGGCTTACCCATAAAGACTCCTTGTCTTATTTACTTTTTGACAATAAAACTAATCAAATAAAGGAATAATTAATAATTTACTTTGAGAAACTAAACCCGATAATGTATCAACTAATTCTGCCTTACTATAATCCGAAATTGATACCGGGCTTTGTAATGCGTACTGATATAAAGCGGCTATGGTATCCTCACTATTTAAAGCATTATGTAAATTACTTAAAAACTGATTAGCATAATAACCATCCATAGCTTTTAAATGCGTTAATGCAGGATTTAGTAATGGATCATCTGGCCTATTTATTGGTAAACAAATTAAATACGGCAAACCATAACGGCAATATACAACGTAACCATTATTATTAATGCCGTTTCTATGCCCTGTATAAAAGCTATTTATTATTTCCATAACTGCACTAATTTAATTTAATCATGCCGGCAGATAAAGTAATGGCGCTACCATCAACTTTAACGTTACTGCCTTTAATGTCTATATTAGTGCCTTCTATAGTTATATTACCGCTGCTGCTCATTTTAATTTGTGCAGAGCCTGTTTTAATTACTATTTCGTCACCGGCTTCAATATTAAGTGTTTTACCCACTTTTAACGTGTCGTTTTCACCTATATCGTCACTGCGATTTTTAGCCACTTTTAGTGTTTCATTATTGCCAATATCAACTTTTCGATCGTTGCCAATTTCAATATTATGGTCGTGATCTGTTTTGTCGTTTTGGTCATTTTTTACGTAAAGCTGCTTATCTTTTTCTGCTTGAATATAAACCAGCTCGCTGCCTTTTTTATCTTCAAACCTTAGCTCATTAAAGTTATCGGCTCCGCCTTCTTTAGTAGAGCGTGTTTTAATACCACTTTGTGTTTTTTCACCAGGTAATGCATACGGAGGCATTAAATCTGCGTTGTACACTGCTCCGCTAATAATTGGTTGGTCTGGGTCGCCATTTATAAAGTCTACAAGTACTTCTTGGCCTACCCGAGGGAAGAAAAATGCCCCCCACTTTTTACCTGCCCAATTTTGCGCAACACGGATCCAACACGAGCTTTTTGAATCTTTTTTACCTTCTCGGTCCCAGTCAAATTGCACTTTTACGCGACCATATTGGTCAATCATTATTTCATCGGCGCTGTCGCCAGTTACGATTGCCGTTTGCACACCGTTTATAACTGGTTTTTTCTTATTTATTTGCGCTCTGTAGGGTATATCTTTGGGTACGCATTCAAAATGGTTCGAGTACACTTCTTCTACTGACGACTGCTGAGAGCCAGACTGATTAGGCACCGTTATTGACGTCATCATAGAGGTAATAACAAATGTTTTACCTTCAAGACGTGGGTCTTCATGCTTTTTAAAGCTAAAGAGTTTACCCACTGTAAATGAGCGGCAATCACTACGACCACTAGAAAGCTTCATGTCTCGTTGTAATGACTCAAGCTGAACAGATGCTAAATTAGCTGCGCGCGGGTGGCATTCTTGCTCGCCCGTGTATTCAAAAATTTCTGATACTGATTGCGTCGGTAACTCTGGATTAGCTTGCTCACCATCTGGGTAGCGTGATGGCTGTTTAAAATCGTAACCAACGCGTTTAAAGCTGCCTGGCGCAATACTTAAACCGCCCTGCCAACGTGATACATGAGATTCGCTTAAATGGCCAGTTGAGTAAACTACCTTTGCTTCGTCGCACACTTCATAAGCGGTAATATCATCAGCTAATACCAAGGTATGGTTGCTGTTGGTATGCTCAAAAAAGTAAAAAATACCTTCTTGTTGAAGCAATCGTTGAATAAAGTCAAAGTCTGACTCTTGGTACTGAACACAGTACTCGTATTTAGGGTATGTTTTGCTGGTTTTATCGCTAAAGGCAACATTGTGTTGGCCAAATAGGTCAGCAAATATTTCTTTAATTGTTTTCTTTTGGAATATTCGGCTGTTTTTACGGTTGCGCATAGATGCTGCAAACGGGACGATAGTTGCTTGGTAATCTATATAGTTTTTTTGTTCTTCTACATCAGCTGTACGGCTGCCGTTTGAAACCAAATGGCTTACTATTCCATGATAGTAACGCTCACCGCCGCCTTGTGCATTTTTTACCTTAATAGATACTGGCTTTCCAACCAAATCTTCATGTGCTATTTGCTTGCCAATTGTGTACATATTGGCAGACATAACAAATAAGTCTGACATTGCCTCTTGGGCAACAAAACGAGTTAAATAGAGGGCATCTTTACCAGCAGGGGTGCTAATCTGAATTACGTTGTTATTTTGTGTTGCTGTTTGCATTCCTTGCCTTTCCCATCCTAAAGATCAAAAAAAGCTCTGAGCAAAAGCCCAGAGCCATTATAAGATAACAAATATTACATTTGTTGACCTTTAACACCGCTGTAACCGTATACAAGTGGAGCAGTAATGTTATTTTTGTCGTCTGTTGGAGTAACAGTCATCATCATTTCTGTGTAGCTGATAGTGATTGTTTCAATAGGACGATCGTTTTGTACTGACACTGAATAGCTAGAAATCATCGCATCTGTAAGTTCGATTTTCATGATTTCTTCAACTTTATCACCTTGTTTAGTGATATGGAAAATAGCTGGTAAGCCTTTACCAATTGTCGCTTCTTTGAAAAGATCCGGAGATGCTTTATCTTGAAGTTTAGTGATAGTAACGTCGCCAAGACGAGTAGAGCTAGACTCACGGTCCATTGCTGTACCAGTTGCTGCGCTAATTTCACGGCTTACGTTCCAATCTAAAGATAATACTGTGATTAAATCTTTGAAAGATTCAGCTGTAGTTTCGCCTTTGATTGAACCGTATTTTAAATATGTATTTGCTTGCATTTGATAATGCTCCTTTTAATTAAACAATGTTATCCATTTAGACTGGATTATTTACTTTGGTTTCCCAAAAATTCCTTTGAAATCATTATCTTTAATACAGCAATGAAAAGGCCTTCAGATTCCTTTCCTTAGATGAAGACAATGTCTCAAAATTCCATGTAGTGATTTAAGGCACCAAAATTATAATACCCTAAAAATAAAGAAACAACCTTAATACTAAGTTAAATTAAATAAACTTTAATTTAACTCAATATTAAATTCATTATCTTTAACTGATAGCGATATACTATTTATTTTTTTGTCATCAATCATGCTAGAAAGTAAAACTTCCGACAACAAAGGCAATAATTTATTTTGCAAAATGGTATGAATGTTCCTAGCACCGGACCCTGCATTTTGACAATTATCAATAATATATTCTATTACGTCATTTTCATATTTAAGCTCAGCATCGTAATGCTTATTAACGCGTTTAATTATTTTATCAATTTGTAGTGATGCAATTTCTGTAAGAATATCGTCACTTAGTGGAATGTAAGGTATTACATTAATACGCCCTAAAAAAGCAGGTTTAAATGATGCGAGTAAATCATCTTGTAATGCTTTTAATAAACCTTTGATACTAGGTTTACTTTCTTCGTCTTCAAATAAACTCATGGTGGTATCAGTTCCCACATTAGAGGTCATAATAATAATTGTATTTTTGAAGTCGATATCACGGCCTTCACCGTCTTTAATTGTACCTTTATCAAACACTTGATAGAAAATATCTTGTACACCAGGGTGAGCTTTTTCCATTTCATCGAGCAACACTACGCTGTACGGTTTTCTTCTTACGGCTTCGGTTAATATGCCACCTTCGCCATAACCTACGTACCCAGGAGGTGAACCAAGCAGTAGTGATACTTTGTGCTCTTCTTTGAACTCAGACATATTAATAATGGTGACATTTTCTTCACTGCCATACACTTCTTGTGCAAGCGAAAGTGCAGTCTCGGTTTTACCTACACCACTTGGACCTGCCAACATAAAAATACCGTTAGGTCGGCTTTCATCTGCTAGTTGGGCGCGAGATGTTTGCACTACCTTAGCGATTAAATCTAACCCATGGTCCTGCCCTACAACACGTTTTTTCATTTGCTGTGCAAGGTTTAAAATGCCATGTATTTCATCTTCGTGCATTTTACCTACAGGTATGCCAGTCCAATCTGATATAACCTGTGCAATAAGCTCTTCATCCACTTGCCAATGAACCATATTATGTTCAAAAGCAGTTAACTTTTCTTTACTCTGCTTAAGATTGGCTAAAATTTCATCTGATGAATTTTCTTGTTCTGAGTTAATAGACTCGAGTGCCTGATTAAGCTCAGCTACAATTTCTTTTTCTACTTTAAACTGCTCAGTTAACGGCGCTAACTGCTCTTCAATAGTTACAAGTTCAGTTTTAAGTGTATCTAGTTGCACTGAATGATCTAAACCTGTTTTTTGTTCACGGTGTAGCATCTGCACTTGTGTTTCTATTTCGCTTAATCGATTTACAAGTTGCTCTATAGTGTTTGGTGTAGATGCTTGGCTCATTGCCACCCGCGCACAGGCAGTATCTAATAATGCCACCGCTTTATCGGGTAGTTGCCTTGCCGTAATATAGCGATGCGATAAGTGCACTGCACTTTCGAGTGCTTGTTCAGAAATAAATACTTTGTGGTGTTTTTCCATTACGGGCACTAAACCACGTAACATAGCCACTGCTTTTTCTGGCGTTGGCTCTTCTACTTTTACCACTTGGAAGCGGCGTGTTAGAGCTGCATCTTTTTCAAAAAACTTTTTATATTCAGCCCACGTTGTAGCAGCAATGGTTCTAAGTTCGCCGCGAGCAAGTGCTGGTTTTAATAAGTTAGCAGCATCGTTTTGGCCTGCGGCTCCACCGCTACCAATCATTGTATGAGCTTCATCAATAAATAAAATAACCGGGTTAACTGAATTTTTTACTTCGTTAATTAATGATTTAAGACGATTTTCAAACTCGCCTTTCATACCTGCGCCAGCTTGTAATAGTGCTAAATCTAAGCTGTGAATTTTCACATTCTGCAGCACGGCCGGTACATCTTTTTGTGCAATTCTTAAAGCTAAGCCTTCAACTACGGCTGTTTTACCTACACCCGCTTCACCGGTTAAAATAGGGTTGTTTTGACGGCGTCTGGTCAAAATATCAACCATCTGGCGAATTTCGAAGTCGCGTCCTAAAATGGGATCTATTTTTCCGGCTTTTGCTTGAGCAGTTAAATCAACAGTAAACTGGTCAAGGCTCGGGGTTTTAGAGTTTGTAGCCGATTGGCTAGGCGTGTTTTGTACTGAGTTATTACGCTCTTGCGATTGAGCAACTATTTCTGGCCACGCATGAAGTAACTGCCCTGGCTCTATTTTATTAAATAACTTACTGCAACGGGTTACTAAGCTCGATAAGGTATCGTCTTTTACAAGCGTATAAATAACGTAGGCACTGCGAATTTGATTATCTGTAAACTCAATACTGGTACTTAACCAAGATTGCTTTAATAAGCTAGTAACATGTACAGATAAACTAGGTGATGACTCACTACCGGTTTTAAACGCTTCTAAAGATTGATTTAAGTCTTGTTTTACTTTTTCAATATCAATGTCAAAAGAGCCAAAAATAAGTCTAACATCATCTAGTTGCTGCTCAATCATGGCTAGTAACCAATGTTCAAGCTCCACTGTAAAGTGGCTTCTGCTATTACAAATTGCAACCGCCGCCTCTAGGCTTTTTCTGCAATCAGGGCTTAGTTTTTCAACTAATTTATTGAGTGTCATCGAAGACATACAGTGTTCCTTTTAATTTTAATTATCCCTTAAACGATAACTTAGTAGGGTTAGATTTTGATTTGTTATTTTGTACCGCTAAAAAAGAATTTGCGCCTAATTGGCAGTCATTCTTAGCCAGCTGAGCGGCGCCTAAATGCTGAAAGTCAGTTTCAATAACTAAGCGGAACTGAATTGAGTTTCCAACGTAGTCTTTAGTAATTTTGTTTGCGAGTTCAAACAAAGCCCCTTTGGGTAAAAGAAGTTTTGCTTTTTTTGGATCGTTTGATTTTATATGCACTTCAATATTAGAAGAGACATCCCAAACCTTTTTACCTAGCATGGTATCTACACCTAACTGCGCATGCTGACCTTCAAATAATACTTGGCTTGCAAGGCGTGTTTGCTCTTGTTGGTGAAGTTCATGCCATTGACCAACCATTTGTTTTATTTTTACTTCGCAACCTAGGTATGAGCTAAGCACACTTTGTAAATCAAATGCGTTACGAATTTTTCGACTGTACAAACCCGAAAAATGCAACTGATGCTCATTATAGCCACCACTTAATAGCCCCAATATTTTGGTATATGGGTCTTTATTTTTGTCATTGTTTACATGGTTTAATGAAGGCTTATATTTTTTCCAAGCTCGGTAATACAAAGAGATCAGACGATGATTAAACATGTCGTAAAAATCGCGCATGGTCGTGTCTTTATAGCGCAGCCTTTGCATAACCAGTTCACTATAAAATTGCGGTAATGCACCAGAGCAGCCAGTTAACCCCATAAATGAAACCTGCATATTGACCTTGTGCAGACCATCTTCAAAGCCAGTTTCTTCTAGCTTAGTAATTGCATTTCCTGGGTAGCCAAACTTTTGTGTGGCCGTAAATTTTATTAGTTCTTGCTTTGGGTTGCTATCGTAACCGACGTGGCGATAATCTAAGCCACGCTTTTTAAGCTGGTTTTCAATAATGAAAACCGCTTTATAAAAATCGACTTGAGAAGCTTGGGCAATCAGTTGCTTTATCATAGTAGTGGTCTATCACCTACGCGCGCAGGCCACTGATAATATATTTGCTCTTGCTCTTTTAAACGCAAGCTCAAACGTGTGTAACTATTTATAGCGGCAAACTGAGCAAAGAAATGATCCAACACTGCGGCAAAAAAGAACATGCCACTGCCCGAAAAATCATCGTTAGCAAAAGTAATTTCTATCTCGCTGCCAGTTACAAAACTTACCCTGCCTTTTTGAATAACACGCGCGGTTGCAGGCTCAATACTAACGCGATATATATTATCTATTAGCCCTTTGGTTTGAGGCGATGCTCTAAAGTCATACAGACGAAGTACTTCTTTTAATTTATTACACGCATCTTCACCGCTAAACGTATCGAGTGTTAAATGATTAACAAGCTGCCAGCGCGTTGCATCGGCTAATACGGGTCTAACTGCATGTGTAAAAGGCGCTAAACAACGAATTTTTTTAATTACATCGCCGCGCTCTGGCATTAGTAATCCAAGCTCATCGTCGCCAAATGGCATACTCGCAGGTAAATTACGGTTGCTACAATGTGCGCGTACAGTGAGTACAGAGTTACCTTCACCATATTCCATAGCGCTGTTTTCAAATTTGGCATCTACCAATGACATAAATGTCTCGGTGCCAGACTCTACATAACCGCCCGCCCACGACGCTGTTTCTCTTCTTATATGCCAAAATAGGTCTTCGTGACCTTGATAATTTGGATGAGTTTGACCATAAAATGGCGCAACGACTTGTTTATTACCTTTGTGATCAAACGCTATAACCTCTGAAATACCAATCACTTCAGAAATTTCTGAGTCCATATAACGCGGTGCAAGTTGATACTCGTATTCACTTATCTCAGGGCGAATTGGCTCAAGTTCTTGTTCAAATAAGTTAATTATTGGCGTGCACCCGAGTAAAAACATATCCTCATCAACCTGTTTCTCAAGCTCACTTGACTCAATATCAAGGTATATATAGATATCACATTTGTTGGAGTTTTTAGGTAATGCGCCGCGTATACCTTCAAGTTCAAAAAAACGAAACTTCTCAGGAAAAGTAAAGTTTTCGACCAATAAACGATAACCGGCAGCAGAGCGCTGAGAGTAAGGCACAACCGCTTCGTGTGTTTCAAACCCGACCGCTTTTAATTGGTTTTTTGATAGGTATTTAATGCCTTCTTCGCCATTATCTATGGCTATACCAATGCTGTGTTTAAATAACAGTTCGTACACTTTAAGAGTATGGTGCCACTGCCCGTTTATATATACGCGAAGTTTTTCTAAACCAGTTTCTGCAAGCGAAACGCCCTTGTATTCACCGGTTAGCTCTAACTTAAATATAGACTTTGCCTTTTCATGCCAACGCGGCTTAGGCGCTACAAAAGGGCTGTTATCAAACTGGGCTTTAGTAATTTCAATAGGCCAAAGGTAGGTTTCGTAACAGGTTTGAAACTTACATTGCTTCATAGAATCAACGTTAGTTTCAACTTCACTTGCTCTTGGGATGACAACACCCGCGGTTGAAAGGTTTTCGGCTTCTAATTTTACAATCGACATAGAAGGGATAGGTGCTTGATAATCTGGTAGCATCTGCCCTAATAAAGCATCCGTTAATTCAGGAAAACTGTCATCTAGCTTTTGTCTAATATTGGCTGTTAAAAATGCAAACGATTCAATAAGCCGTGATACATGAGGGTCTTCAACATGATCTTCACTAAGCTTTAAACGCCCAGCTACTTTTGGGTATTTCTCAGCAAAGTCTTTACCTAAATGACGCACAAATGCTAATTCACGATTGTAATATTTCAATAATTCATCGTTCATAATGATGCCTCAATAATCTTCATACCTAAATTTACGGGCTCTACCTCAGAATCAAAGCTTATAAATTCTGGTTCAGGATCAGCGTATAAAAGCGCATTAATACGCAAGTTTAAAACGCGATTAACCGGCACTTCTTCATCAGTAAATACTTCAACTTCTAAAAATCGTGGCTCAAATTTTAAAATAGTGTTTCTAACTGTCTCGCATAGCAGTGCTCGACCTTCGTGAGAACTGACCGACATACTTGAAAAATCAGGTAAACCGTACGATAAACACGATGTAGCAAGCTCACTATATTGTGTAGGCCACGTATGCCATTGAATTCGGGCGTTAAGCAGTGCTTCTATATCTCTGCGCACATTTTTACGTAGCTCACTTATTGTGATCCCTTCGGTACGCGATGGTGCATCTTGAAAGTCAGGCTCATCATCAATGAGCCTATCTAAAATAGATGCTTGAAGCTGCTGCTTATGTTCTATCATTATTGCTCAAATATAAATTATGCTGCTTCTACAGCATTAATTTTTAAATTAGGAATTGTGATGGCTTCATCATTCACAAACAGCATTTTCATGCCTTTACCAATAATGAATTCATCTTTGAGTTCAACCCAGTCCGAAACCTGACCTAATTTTTCAAGATCCGATTCAGCATTGGCATAGACAAGCGGTAAATGTGCAGTGCCTGAAGGGCCTTCTTTAATCGTTATTTCAACGCGTAGCCAAATGCTTTCTAATACTGAACTTACAGGCTCTACTTTTATCGATTCAATTTCATCAAAATTTGCCAAGTAAAATTCGCCATTTGTGCCTAGTACTTCTAAATAAGGGTTTAATGTATCGTCCAAATCGCGTGCCACAGACTCTGCATCACCTAACGTTGTAACTCTTAACGTTTCCATTTGCGCAGAAAGCTCAGCAGCTTCGTCTATTTCGCCCTCTAGCAATGCCACATGCATTTTTAAAAACAGCGTATCTATCTCATCAGCATCATGAAATAATTTAGGGATTCCTTTACCTTGGTAAAAGTCTATTCGTGATTGCTGAGCACGGATCAAATGTCTAAGATTTACAGCACCTACAGCAAACTCAGGATTTTTTTGAACCATAAAGTCGAGTTGTTTGTCTGCTTTTTCTAGATCACCATTTATGCAAAGTAATTCTGAATAGATACTTCTTATATCAAAATTTAAAGGCTCATCTTGAAGCTCTGTAGCACACAAAGATAGTGCTTCAGTTAGTTTTCCCTCGCGAATCAAGCTATGTATTTTCTTCATGGTTATTCCTTTATTTTGTGGTGAGGACTGAGCTCTGTTATTAATTTAATGCTCGAGACCATTTGATCTAATTGAAAATGGGGTTGTAGTTGTAAAACAGAAAAAAAGTGACCTGGATTTGCTTTGTTTTCACTTACTTTTATGCGCGCATTACTCAGTGGATATTTACTTCTGATTTGCTCAGATGCTGAGTCTGACGCCGTTGTATAATTATTGATCCACGACTGTAAGTCGCGCTCGCACGCATGCGCATTTATGTATGAACCGACTCTATCGCGGGCAAGTATTTTTAAATAATGTGCAAATCGAGATACACATAAAATGTATTGCAACATAGATGAAAGGCGTGCATTTATATTAGCTGCACTGGATTCGTAATTTTTTGCTTTTTGTACCGATGCATTACTATAAAAAACAATATGTTCAGTATTAGTCACTGATGACGTTGGAATAAATCCAAGTTCAGAAAACTGCTTTTCAAATTTACTTGTTACCAATAAATCCAATGGAGGTTTAGCTTCTTTTTGGTAGGTATCGTTTGCAAAGCTGTCTTTTGCAAGCCCTGTGACTAGCCCTTTTGACACTTTACCAGGCTCTATCCCTCTAATGTGCCCAAACCATCCGCTATCACAGTAAGCCCTAATTATTGTTGATACAAACTGAAACGCAGCATTACCCCATAACATATCTGTTTCGGGGTTTTTTATTTGTTCTTTAAAATAAAAGTCTTGATGGCGTTTACCATCGTTACTGTAGGGCGCTCTGACTAAAACATGCGGTAACGTTAAACCAACAAAGCGTGCCTCTTCCATTGATCTAAAGCTTTGCCATTTTACATATTCAGGTTGCTCAAATTGATTGAATAAATCTGCGTAGTACCCCAGGTCAGAAAAGTTATCTGCGCCAAAAAGGTTTGGAGACGCTGAACATATAAAAGGTGAGAATGCAGCAGCTGCAGTGCGCGAGATCTCTTTAATAGTATCAATATCGTTATAAATAGTGCCATTAGATGACATATTACTAATTTCGTAATCGCCAATTACTACACCAAAAGGCTCGCCACCGGCACTATCAAATTCACTTTGATAGAGTAACTGAAAAAAGTAACTTTGGTCGAAATCTATCGCTTTGTTTACATCTTTAGAGAGGGTTGCCCAATCACAGTTTAATACTTTTATTTTTACTTTATTTTCTTTGTCGTATTGCTCTGTTTGGAGGGTTAACCACCATAAATTACGCCAGCTGGCTTCTAACTTTTGAAATCGTGTAGCATGAATAATGCTATTTAGCTGTTGAGAAATTAGCTGATCAAGTTCAACAATAATTCGTTGTAAATAAGGACCAAGCGATTCTTTTGTCCAAGAGATAGGAGAATCAGAAGAGCCTTCAAGCCACAATAACAGTGCCTTGTCTAAGTTTTTTTCGTTCAAAAACCTATCAAGCAAAGCATCATTATCGCTAATTCTAGACTGCGATTTTTGGTGAAAAGCGTAGTCTTGATTTATAAATGAAAACTCTTCGTGATTCATTTTACTGCATTATCCTTAACGCTAAAGACTAGTTAATTAACCAATCTCTGGAATTTTAGCTACAAGACGTAATGAAGAGGTAAGCTCTTCCATTTGTAGCCAAGGTCGTAACCATGCCACTGCGTTATAAGCGCCTGGCTGACCTGGTATTTCTTTAACTGATACTTTTGCATCGGCTAATGGGTAACGTGCTCTAATATCTTGGCCACCACCCTCGGTCGCATTTACATACGATAGAATCCAGCGGTTTAACCATGACTCAACATCTTCAGCTTCCATAAAGCTACCAATTTTATCGCGCGCCATCACTTTTAAATAATGTGCAAAACGAGACGTCGCCATTAAGTAAGGTAAGCGAGCTGAAATTGCAGCATTAGCTGTTGCATCAGGCGTTGAATATATTTGTGGTTTTTGACAGCTTTGGCCACCAAAGAAAACAGCGTAATCGGTATTTTTGTAATGACACAGAGGTAAGAAACCAAGTTTACTTAGCTCAGCTTCACGACGGTCTGTTATGCCAATTTCTGTTGGGCATTTAAGATCCGGATCGCCATCATCACTTGTGAAAATATGCGTTGGTAGGCCTTCAACTTTACCGCCACCTTCAGCACCACGTATCGCAGTACAAAAACCGTATTGCGAAAACGCTTTGGTCATATTAGTGGCCATTGCGTAAGCTGCATTACTCCAGCAGTAGTCGCTATTATCAGTGCTTACTGAACGGCCTGCTTTTGGTTCAACTTCAAACTCTTCATAATTAAACTCTTCTACAGGTTTAGAAGCTGCACCGTAAGGTAAACGTGATAAGAAGCGAGGCATAGTTAGCGATACAAAACGTGAATCATCGCTGTCTCTGAACGAGCGCCATTTTGTGTACTCTAATGATTCAAACACTTTTTCTAAATCACGAGGTTTAGTCAACTCTTCCCAGTTATCAAACCCGAATAAAGACGGTGAAGAAGCGGCAATAAATGGACAGAAACCAGCTGCTGCCACATTCGACATTAGGCTTAACGTTTCCACATCTTCTGGGTGGTTAGTAAATTCAAAGTCACCCACAATTGTGCCATAAGGTTCGCCACCAGGAGTACCAAATTCAGACTCGTAAATCTTTTTAAATGTTTGGCTTTGGTCAAACTCAACTGCTTTGCTTAAATCTTTATGTAGTTCTTTTTTCTTCATGTTTAAAACACGAATTTTAAGCGTTGAGCTCGTTTCAGAATTCATTACAAGGTGGTGCAAACCACGCCAAGAACCTTCTAACTTTTGAAACTCTTCGCTGTGCATAACAACACTAAGCTGCTTTGAGATTTTTTGATCGATTAATTGAATTGCTTCATTAAACGTCACAGTCATGTTTTTATTCCATTGAACTGTACCTTTTAATGCCTCTTCAGTTAATGTTTTAAGTAGTTCTTCTGCACGACTTGCATCAGTTTGCTTAGTGGCGCCAATTGCTTGCTCTAATAACGATGAGCTTGCCTCAGCTGTTGACTCTAATTCAGTACTTAGTTGCTCTGCACTCATTTTTCAGTCTCCTCTAGCTTAAGTTCCTTAGCAATAGAATCAAGGCTTGAAGTATTGCTTAATACTTCTTCTAAAACATTTTCAAGCTCTTCTGAACGGTCAATCTTAGTCATTAAATCGCGTAATTTATTACGTGTTTCCATTAGCTTACGTAATGGTTCTACCTGATTAACAACTGCTGCAGGCTCAAAGTCATCGATTGATTTAAAGCTAAGGTTAACTTCAAACTCAGAGTCATCATCGCTCAGTGTATTTTCTACAACAAGTTTTAATGAAGGGCTCATGCGTTTTAAAACATCGTTAAAGTTTTCGCGGTCAATTTGAATAAAGCGTCTGTCTTTTAATGGTTTTAATGCTTCAGTGTTATCACCTGAAAAATCACCCATTACACCAACAACAAATGGTAATTCTTTTTTTACCGCAGTCCCTTCAGTTTCAACATCATAAGTGATGTGAACGCGAGGCTTACGTACTCGTTTTAATTTATCATGGATACTCATAGAGAACTCCTTTTACTTATGTTTCAGTTTCGCTGATCTTAATGCCAGACAACTTAAAGTACCCGGTCCTAGCATCACTATCTGTTATTAATTCATTTAATAATTCAGGCAGCGATAATTCGCTCCATCGAATCACTTGTTCTATCGTGTATGACATTGGAGAATGCGGTTCGGTTTTTCTAAAAAACGCCGCTATTTCTTTAAGCTTATTTATCGCATTCTCACGAGAATCAATTGCTTGGTTAATGGCCTTTTTAGGCGCTTCAACAGCATCTTGCTCTTCATCGTTTTGAGTGAGTTGCTCTTGCGTTTGCTCAGAGATGAGAGCCTGTTCAGCTGCAACAAGTTTATCCGCTGCAATGTGGTTAACGGCTGCCAAACTTACTTCAAGCGCTTGTTTAATATTTGAGGTAGGTTGCGGCTGCCCAGTCACTTTATCCATCACATCGCTAAGCTGGGCAAACTCAGTAATTGCCTCTTCTATATCTTGCTTTAAGTTGACAAAAAATTCAGTGCTTGTCTCTGCAGCGCTTTTTTCGATTAATTCAAAATCGACCGCGCCTTGTGCTAGTTTTTTCTCTCTTTTCTCATCATTTAACCTTGAAATATCATAACCTTGCTGATATTCCCAAAATGTAAAAGGGTCTAAGCTAACACTGTCAGTTAACAGTATGCTTTTGATGGGGATAATAAGAGTCCCCTCACCTGCGGAGCCATTTAATCCGCCAAGAGCCGATACTTTGTCTGAAATTTCATCGTCTGCATCGAGGGTAGGGTATAGCGCGTCGAAATAATTATCTAATAAGTGGCTGGCCACTTTAAAGCCAAAAGCAAGCCCTTTAAAACCGTGAATTCGGCATAAAGCTTCAATAAACCACGCTAAATACTCAATGTCTTTGCTTTGTGATTTAATTGCGCTACTGCATTGCTCTAATAAAGGTAACCAGTCGCGAGCAAGTGATGAAATACCTTCTTCGTCTACTAACGCGTTTCTTTCAGCGGCACGAAGTTGGTTTCTTAAATCTTTTAAGGCGTAATAAGTCGACGTAGGAGAAACATCCGAGCGAGGGTCTAAACCTGCGATCTCAGTTTCAGAAATAGGGGAAATATACTCTTCAAATACAAACATTCCGTCGTCCTAATAATTATCCATAAAACTCCAATAAAGCGGAGCGGATTTCATATTACATTCTTTATATTAAAATACAAGCCTAGTTACAATTGTGTTTAAACCAAAACAATTGCAAATATATAAACAATAAACTTTCAATATAAATAAATTAACACTTAAAATTATATAATTAGTAATAAATAATTATTTAGTAAAAAGTGGAATTGTAGCTTCATCTTGAATTTTGTATGTTTCCGATTTGCTACTAAAATTTTCATGGCCATATTTAATTATAATACAGGTAACATTATCGCGTGCACCTCTTACTAAAGAAGAATGCATTAGCGCCATACCTGAATCAATAATACTATTAGGTTCTAATGACAAACATATTTCTTCATCAGACAATTCGCCTGTTAAGCCATCTGAACAAAGTAAGAAAATATCATTAGTATTTACTTCACCTTGTACTACATCTACTTTAACTTCGTCTGTAACGCCCACTGCACGGGTAATCACATTCGAAAGAGGGTGCGTTTTTGCTTCCTCGACTGAAATTACGCCCTCATCGATAAGGTCATTTACTTGGCTATGATCCCGCGATACTTGCTGTAATTGGCCATTTCGCAACATGTATGCCCGGCTGTCACCTACCCACAAAACGTAATATTGATTATCTTTTATAAATAAGGCGGTTACTGTGCTGCCCGCCGTTTTACTTCCTAAGTACTGAGCGCTGTAATCATTTAATTGGCGATTAGCATCTTCAATAGCTGAAACAATATGAGCAACGCTAAGCGTAGCTAGTGTCTTTTCTTCAACTTTTGCTCTAATAACATCTACGACTAGTTGGCTTGCAACTTCACCCGCTTCATGTCCACCCATTCCATCAGCTACTACCCATAAGTTATGGCTATTAATTTCAACATGAGAGTCTTCATTTAATTGCCTAACTGCACCGCGATGAGTTATTGCGTAACTTGTACTTAAATTGCTAATCACTATTTTTTACCTGTGTGTAATTCCATTCCCAATGTTTCCATCGGCCATCTAACATAGCAGCAACTTGGTTAACAGGCGGTAGTCCTGAAGTAACAAGCATCATAGGCTTTATATTGCATGAACCGTGTGTCCACCAAACACTATAATCACCATGCTTTTTATATAAAAGTGCATGTAGGGCGTCTTTTAAAACATCACTTGATAGCTCATCACCTGAGAACTCAAATGCTTCACCCTCTTTATTTTTGTCACTAGAGGGAGAAATACTAAGCTGCTTTTTAGGCGCTATAAGGGTGCTTATCGATTTAGCAACGTCTTTTCGCCAAGTAAAAAGGTCAACAGAGCTATCGAGCACTTTAAGTACAGTGTCTTCGTACTCTAAGGAGAAAACGCCCGAATTTAATACTTCTATCGGCGCAACTTCTAATGTACTGGCTACTGTAAATGGGTAATGGCGCCCTACTGCATCCATACTCGGTAATAGGGTTCCCATTACGCCTTTATCGCCAACAATATTTGGCGATAAAGCAAAATGCCATACAGGACCTGTTAGGTAGTTATCTTGCCAATTGTCGCCTAACTGTTCCTTGCTTACAGCAATAGCTGCTTGCAGCCATTGCTCCCAGTGCTCTGAAAATTCTTTCGAAACGCTGTCTTGAACAAAGTCCCCCAAGCTAGGGACTTTGCCGAGGTAGCCTATATTTATAATCGGGTCGGACATGAAAACTTCTCTACACTTTTATTCCAAAATGGATGCCTAATTGATTTTGGCAATAGCTCAACTTTTGCGTTGTTACCCATGAGAGAAAAATGTAACTCTAAATCCTCACGTGTTTTAGCTCTTTTAGCGCTAAGCTCATCTAGCATGCGATAAAGCGACCATTCACCTTGGTAAGTCGTATTTACTGATCGGCCTCCATTAGGTGGAGTGAATACAACTCGCGTTTTACTTTGTCCACTTGCGCCTGGCCAAACAAAGTTAGTAACTCTTAAAGGGCCATGGCGGTAAATCATTGATTGACCGTCAATTTCAATCATTAAGCTCGATGTAGTTTTATCCAACGATAGCGGACGTAAGCCAAACTCAATTCTAGGTGTTGCACTTCCACCATCGAAGAATACCGTTTGAATTTGATGGGCTAGTTCAAACATGGCTAAAGTATCAGCGCTTATGCCAATGTCTTTTTCAAACTTCCACGGACTCGAACTCATATCCACACTTGGCGCTACATAGTTAGTGAAGAAGCTATCAATAGTGCCATCTGGTCCAAAGAAGCGTGTAAAGTCTTTCATATTCACTTCTTTTTGTGCATAAGGAGAGAAAGGGTATCGGCCCACAATAGCTGCGTTGTACTCACGTAAAACTTGGCTTTTCCAAATCTCATTTAAGTGCCTGTTAGCGCTATTTTTAGTGATATTACTGGTATCTCTGCTTATATCTAATAACCAGCTATTAAATGGGTAAGGTAGATCACGGCTTTGGAACTCAAGCTGGCGAATGAAACTTGGTTTACTTTTTCCACTGATTTGATCTTTTATTGATGACTTTAACTGATCACCTCTATCAAGCTTAGTTAGATATACATTAAGCTCTCTGAGGTTTTTCTGAATGTTATCTAATTGCTGAGCATCAATATTTATAACATCTTCAAACGCTTCTTCAACCTGATAACCTGGCAGTTTAATGTCAAACTTAGGCGCTTCGTCAGGTAAAAAACGTTTAATCCTGTTAGCTTTAGTTTGCATTGCAATTTCAGCGGCATTAGCGGCAACTTTACCCGCTGCTTTTTGATTCTCTGACACCGGCAGTTTGGTTAGTTGCACATTTTTTTGCACAGCCATAATAATGTTTTTAATCGGTGCTTCTGAGCCAGCAAGTACATCAGTAATATTCACACCCTCAGCAGGTGAGCTGTACTGATTAAGGCTTAAATCATCGATAAATGATTGCCAAAAGAAGACATAATCTTGGAAGTAACGCTGCTCTAATTTCTTTTCAATTTCTTCTTTAGAAATATCATAAGTGCCCGATGCTTCCTCGCCATATACCCAGCTGCTTGCCATCAAATTTCCAAGCATTTTACTTTTTTCAACATTAAAAATGCCGTGAAAACCGTTAAAGGTATATAAACCAGGGATACTTCGAGTCAGCTCGCCATTGTTTCTGAATGTGAATTTTTGCGCACTTTCAAAACTAATAATGTCTGTTAATCTAAACGGCGGAATGCTGCTATCAAGAAAATCAGCTTGTAGGCGTTGGTATGCCCTTTCGGCTATTGGTAACTTAGTTAATTCAGCTCTAGCTATACGCACTGCTTGATTATCTATTTTGGTTTGACTAATACCAAGCTCTAATAAGGCAGCAATGTGGTTCATTAACTGGCCGCGAGTTAGCGCATTTTTATCTCCCGGTAGATTTCTTTCTAGGTATGCATTAAACCAAGCCGAAATATCTTCACTTTCAAAGTATTCAGGTTGGAATAGCATTAAATAGCACTTTAGCGTCTCGTATAAATAGCTAAGGTGCTCTGGGTGCGCTTCCATTTCTTTAATTAACGTATTTGCGATATAGGGTTCTAAATACGTTTGTAGAGACCTGTTATAGGCTTGTGTAGATGACTGTTTAATTTCACTAAGCTTATTAAAACCTATTGACTGAGATTCATCGTCATCAACTAACGCAGGGTTGTTACCTGGTAAGTTTCTTAGCGCATTGAGCCTGTCGTTTAATACTAATAAGTTGCTTCTATCAAACGAGGCGGCATCTAGCTCCTGATAAGTTTCAATGGCTTCATCTGTAGCAGCCATTAAATTATTATTCCATGCAAAGCTAAAATACCACGAAATAGAAAAACCAATTACCGCAATACTGGCTAAAGAAATACTACCTACTCTGAGCCATTTGTTTTGCTTATCGTGATGTTTGTTAGTGCTGGCTAGGTTTTGCTCAGGGAAAATTACACCTTCTAAAACATTTTTAATAAAGAAGCTTTTCGATTGATTTATATAACTAGAATCTGCTGAATTTACGTCATTTAAAAAGCTAGCTGGCTTCCCTTCTTGAGTTGCACTGGTCAAATACACGCCCCTAAACATAGGGAGTTCTTCATAAGCGTTAGGGGTAAAAATTTCTTTTAAAAACGCATCGCCCACACCTTGTAGCACACGAAGCTGTCTCGGAAATTCAAAAATTTTGGCTCGTATTTCTTCATTACGCTCGTTAATCAGCCTACGATTAAGCATTTCTGTCAGTTTTGAAATTAATGCGTGAAACTCTTTGTTAAACGCTTCAACTTGAGTGTCTTTATCTAGGTCTAACTCAAAAGTAACACCCCAAACTTGCTCGCATTCCTCTTCTGTAAGCTCGCCAAAAAACTCTCTAAAACCTTCAATTAAATCAACTTTAGAAAGAATAACGTATACCGGAAAAGTCATACCCAACTGATTTTGTAACTCTTGTAAGCGCTGTTTAATTGCGCGGGCATGTAGGTTACGCTCTGTTTTAGTTTGACTCATGAGCTCAGAAATACCCATGCTGATCATTACACCGTTAATGGGGCGTAGAGGGCGGTACTTGCGTAAAAGCCCTAAAAAGCCCTCCCATGCGCGTGAGTCATGTTTTGCGTGGCTACTTTGTGTAGTGTATCGCCCTGCGGTATCGATAAGTACAGCTTTATTAGTGAACCACCAATCACAGTTTCGTGTACCACCTACACCGTGGACTAAATCCACACCTAACTTATCTTTTAACGGATAGTCTAATCCTGAATTATTAATAACCGTTGTTTTACCGGCACCAGGCGGGCCAATCATAATATACCAAGGTAATTGATATATATTTTTACCTTTAAATAGCTTTACATCTTTGAGTAAGTTGATGGCTTCATTCATGCGATTTTTTAACGTGGTGATCTCTTCATTCACCTCGTTACTGTTCGACTCATCGCTTTCAATTAGTTCATCGGCCATTTTCTCATCGCGTTTGCTTTGTTGCGTTAAGCTATAAATTTTGGTGATAGCAAACACTAAAATAACAAACAAAATAGTTAACAGCCGTGCTGCTACACTCTCTAAAGGGATAAAGTCAGCAATCGCAATAAGCGGACCGCCAAACCAAATTAGTAAAGATAACGCCAAAAAGCCGATAATTAACATGGCTGTTTTAGAAGTAAGTACGTAAGTAATTTTTTTTATTTTGTGTGAAAAACTCATGTCAGCCTCATTAAAATAATAAATCGATTTCAATTCGTCGGTTTAGTGACCGAGAAGCTGAATCTGAATTGCTGGCGATAGGCTCTGCAGCACCTTTACCTTCAGGCCATAATCGGCCACTTAGATTTGTACTTTTAGCCATAGAATTAGCAACTTGCGTTGCACGGGCTAAAGAAAGGTGCCAATTTGATGGGTATTTATCAGTCCGAATAGGCGTATCGTCGGTATGCCCAGTAATTAAAATACGCCCTTTTGTTCCTTCCAAACTACGTGCTAGCTTTTCTAAAATGGGTTGAATTGACGGTAATAATTTAGCATCGCCTTGATTAAATAGACTTTCGCTGTTTATTGAAATTCTAATGCGGTCTAGGTTTTTCTTTACTGTCACAATCCCCATCTGAATTTCTGTTTGCAGTAACTGCTCAAGTACTAATAGTTGCTTATCTTTTTTATCTACACTTTCGTTTTGCGCTATAGGATGAATAACAGCCAGCTTATCGTTAAGTGAAGTAACGCCGTCGTTTAGTTTCATGTTGATAAATAAGTAAACCATTAACAGCACTAAGCCCAGCACTGAAAAAATCACCCAAAGCGGAACTTGATTTCTAAGCTCTACGCCAGCGGCAACACGCTGCTTCCAATTAGGTGAAAGTTTATTGTTCAATGGGCCATCTAATTGATTTAAAAGATGATACATTTGAGAGCGGTATTCTTCTATTTTAGTATCGCCACCGTTGTCTAGCCTGTATTTACCTTTAAAGCCTAAGTTTAAGCAATGGTACTGCAGCTCAATAAATTGTTTGTGTAGTTCAGGTTGAGCCAGTGCATTATCAAGCAGGGTGTAAAAGTATTCACCGCCAAACGTTTCTTTATGAAACGTCGATAGTAAACTCTCATCAGCCCACTCCATTGAGCTCCATTTAGAATTTAAAACTGATTCATCTAAAATCGCGCACAAGCAATAACGCGAGTTGGTAATGACATCTTTAGAAAGCCCCTGGTTACGCACTTCAACTTCAAAGCGCTTTACAGCCTCAACACAGCGATGCTTTAAAGCAGCAATATTTGTCATCTCTTTAGCTTGGCTAATCGAAATTACAATTGAAAAGCAATCTGTTGCCGCTTCTAAAAGTGGGTTTTTAAAAATTGAAACTTTAGACGTATTAGCAACACTGCTGGCAACAGGCTCAACAGACATCACTGTTTTATCAGCATCGTTATCAACATTAGGAGTGTTTGAAGTGTCACGCCCTAGTCTACCAGGGCGAGGTTTTATAATGGTTTCGTCCATTGAAACTCTTCCTTTAAAAGTTAGGTTCTAATTGCCCAAAGGCTTATTTGTAGCTCAGGGTAATTGCCCGATAAGTGGATAGCGATACCACCACTTGAACGAAGTTTTTCCCAATGTTCACCCTGCTTGTTTAACTCAAAGTAATGAAAACCTGCATGGTATGGGATTTGGCGCGGTGCCGTTGGTAAGTTACTAATGGTAATACCAGGAATTTGGTTATTAACTAAGTCACGTATGGTTTCTACACTACCAATCTTAATTTGTGAGGGCAGTATTTTGCGCAGCTCTTCGTGCGGTACACTTGCTTTGATTGCTAAAACAAATTGTGCCGAGTTAAGTACAGATTTATCTTTTAGTGCGCCAAACGAAATACCAAACTTGCTTTGCTCTAATTTAATTTCTGTCGCAGTTTGTTCAATAACATGACTTAAAGATTGATATAAGAAATTAACTACTTCAGAAAATACTTTGCCCAAATTTTCATGATCGTACTTAGGCAGCTTTGGTACTCTTTTATTCGCAGTACTAAAAGTAGATAGCTCGCCAGCAAGCTCAATAAGACGGGTATAAAATACATTTGGGTGGAGGTTATTCACGCTAAGTAGATTGTCAAAAACAGCATCGTACTTATTAAGTGTTTGCAGCATGATAAAGTCGGCAACAGAGGTACTCCCTGCATAACCTTGACATAAACGCACAGAAATACTCTCTGCGCGCTGTTTTATCATAGAGCCTATTTCTCTTACTAAACCAAGTAACGGCTTGCATTGACCTACTTTTAAAGAGGCAGGTATGTATTTAGTGTCAAGCTTAATGCTTCCTTCACTGCTTACTTCAATAATGCGCGCCACAGGTAGCAAAATATAACCAGCGTGATCATCTGATGAAAGCACAAGTTTGCTATAGATTTTAGCAACTTGAATTACCTCTTGAGATTGAGCCCCCAAAGAGTCATCACTAACTGTTAGATCATTTAGCTTATAGCGCGTGACGATATTTTCATCCAGCGCTGAAATATTAATACCACTGCTTTTCAATGCAGGGATGGCAAGGTATACCACCTCATCATACACGTCTTTATTAACCACTAATGGCTCAGGTAAAGGGGTTGATTGCGGCATTTCAATTGGGAGTAAATCAGGCGTGATAGCACTTAAAGACTCAAGAGCAAACTGCCCTGAGCTCAATAATTGTGTGTCTATACTTATATCAAGTATGCCCCACGGATCAGATAAATTCCCTTTGCATAATTGATTTATTAAGTTAGAAAAATGCTTATCTGATTGTTGAAAATGTTGCGGCCTTAAGAACATCCCTTCAGTCCACGCAACACGAGTGTTATCACCCATTTTACAAATCCTTTTTATCGCTCTCTCATGTATGTAGCAATTGCTTCAACATTTACATCTATATCGTCATAGCCTGTTGGGTCAACCTCAATAACAGCTCTCCACCTTGCTTGGTCGATATCTCTATAGGCCACAACAACACCCACATAACGGGTATTTCTGTTAAGGCTCATTTTGTATTTTTGTACTGAGTTTGGTTGTAGCTCTAACTCATCTTTTTTAAGTAAATCTGGACCCAGTAGCTTTTCAGGCGTTTCGTATAAGCTAAAAAAGTCCTGCGTATCAAAAATAGTTCGTGAACTAAGTTCAAATATTTTCATAACAACTGGCGACGGTCTCTCTGATGTGTCTGGATTTACATCTTTAGAAACATTAATAATTAAATCAGTTGAAGGCGGCACTATTTTATTTACGGTGGTACACCCAACCGTCAAAAAGAGTAGGCTAATGCTCATAAAAAAGAGCTTAAGTTTAGACATTATTTACTTTCCTTCCTAAAACGTTTCTTGAGTTTTATCATTGTAAGCCTTTAAAAAATCGTCAGATAACGCCATAGCGCCTTTAGCATTAACATCATGCGCTAGCTCTTCATGAAGGCTTTGGTATATCTTCCAACATTTTGCTTCTGACTGGCCTGGAATAATCTTTAATACATTAGAGTTTTCATTTACTTGCTGGGTGATCTGCTGGGGAGAAACCTGCTCTAAAATCCCTTTAAGTACACCATCAGCTCCTGCTAATAAAGCATGTTCATGTCTTCGTGTATCAGTAAAACTTTCTTTAATCGATTCACGAGACGACAGGAAGCTTGCACTATTTCTTATGAATAAATTCTGAATAACATCATCAATATCAGCAGAAAATTTTATAGGGTTATTTTGCTTTGTTTGAAACATGGTTTGATTCAAACGTAATTGATTTTTTACCAATGCTCGTTGTCTTAATGACTCCATCAGCTCGTTTAATAATAAATTTAAACTTTGCCCCATTTCAAACCACAACTCTGGTGTATTAAGGGCATTTTGAAGCTCAGTTTTAACACCTAAACCTTTTAAAAACGCCTCAGATAAAGCGGAATTAGCGCTTGCGGTACTAGCGTGTGTTTGCGTTTGTTTTACTGGCTGCTTAACGGGTTCTGGTGTTTTTTGTGGCTCAACTTTAACGGGTTGTTCTGCCACTGCAACATCATCAAAATGGTTTTGCGGTGAGACTGACACATCAGGGTTCATTAAATGTGATAATTCATCCCAATTTTCAGGAATTTGATTATCAGTCTGTGCCATGTTTTCTTCTTTCATTGAAACAGCAGGCATTGACTCATCTAAAATAGATTCATTTAAAAATAAGTTACTTGAAGAAAAATTATCTATTTCAGGTGCCGGGGCACTATTTCTTGGTGCAAAGTCATCCGTATTTGGGCGTGCTTCAGTGTATGCTGTCGTAGATTGAGAATCAGCTAACTCGACTTCAATTTGAAAGTCCCCCACAGTAATCACATCACTGTGCGCTAAACGGTGTTTATTGCCTTGACCAAGCGCAGACACGCCAAAATTAACAAACGTTCCGTTAGTAGAGGTATCGTATAAGTAAAACGAATCACCTTCTTTTTCAATACGGCCGTGACGACTAGAAATTATTTTTTCAGGATCAGGCAAGTGCCAATCGCACGCTTCCGAGCGGCCAAAAATAAGAGAGTGTTTAGTTGTTTTAGAAGCTTCAATTTCAGGCGAGAGTCTATGATAACTAGTTATATTTAGTATCAGTTCCATTTGATAAGTTAGTCCCATAAATCTACATTTTTATTAGGATAAAGTAGAAGCGAAACTATTGTCAACATTGAAATTAATATATAAAAATATACACATATATTTAATTTTGAAGACAATGATAAATTTAATAAACCTAAAAACATGAAATCCAATAATTAAATTACCGTTTGAATGTTCCTTTTTCAGCACACTGCAACAAACTTAATCCCAAACAAAATAAAGTGAAAAATTACCGATGAATGTACCTTTTACGCCTTTTACAGCCCTTTTAAGCACGTTATTTTTTAAGTTTAAAAATAAAAACAAATTTTAAGTGAGTTAAAACAGGCGACATAATTAATTTTGTATGAAACTTCTACGCTAGAAAGATTGCTAAAGTAATCTTTTTTTGTAAAAATACTGCCGTTATCAAAGGGAGAATTGATAAAAACGATAAAAATTCACCTTTGCAATTATTTATATATACACAATAAAAGGATTTATAATGAGCGGTATCAATAATTCTAACGATAAAACTCAGATAGTGTCGCTTGATTCAAATCTCAAAAAACCCCAAGCTAAAAATAAGCTCAATCTAATTGGCAAAAAAATATCTGCTCGTTACTTGGTTGAAGAATTAATTGGCCAAGGCGGTATGTGTTATATCTATCGCGCAAGGGATTTATTTTTAGAAAGCCCAAGCCGCCCTGAAGTGTTTGTGGCGATAAAGGTGTTACTCGAAGAGTTTTCACACTCAGAAGAGGCCATCACTCTCCTAAAAGATGAAACCACTAAAACACAACAGTTAGCTCACCCTAATATAGTTAAAGTCTATTCAGCAGGTTCAGATGGCGATCTTCACTATGTAACAATGGAGCTTGTTGAAGGCGAAACACTTGAGCAAATAATAAAAAGAAATAAACCCACTGGCATGGTGTTTAAAAAAGCCAAAGTGATTTTAGAGCAGTTAGCTGATGCACTGATTTACGCGCATGCACGCGGTGTTATCCACAATGATTTAAAGCCATCGAATATTATTTTTGATTCTAACGGCAACTTAAAAGTACTTGATTTTGGTATTGCGAAACATAAAACCATTGAAGATGCCTATGCTGTTCAAAACCAACAAAATGCCGCAGTTGTAGGTGGTTACACCCCCACCTATGCAAGCCCGGAGCAACTTAAAGGTGCAGAAGCATCAGTTAAAGATGATGTATTTTCTTACGCATGTATAGCCCTTGAACTATTAAGCAGCAAACATCCATTTAACCGCGTAGCAGCCGATAAGCTAGCAAAAGATGCCACGGCCAAACGCCCTAGTAACTGCCCATTATGGTTGTGGGGTAGCTTAAATAAAGCAATTGCATTAAACGCTTCTGATAGATTAAGTTCACTCGACCCCATTACTGCTAAATTAAACCATAATTACAAACCAGCTATCGCACTAGTAGCAAGCTTAGTGATTGCTACAGTATTAGCAGGGCAATATTACTTATCTAACGATAACAATGTAAAACAGCTCGAAGCAAAATTAGACAATGCTCAGGCGATAAATCAGCAAGTAAAAACGTGGATGTCGTGGAATGGCCCAAGCATACTCGATAAGCTTTCTGAAATACCGCCGCAATACGAAGTTTTAAAGCAAGGCTTATTGCGTGTAAATCAAGAGAGTGTTTTGCAAAGCTTTGATGGTATGGCTAATCAGCTAAATAATAGTGGTGATAAGTTTAAGAACTTCGATGAAACAATAGATGTATACACTCAGGCACTTGAATACTACCCAGATTCAGAAAAGCTTTCTGTGCAACTGGAAAGCATTTTAAGAGAAAGACAATCTATTATTTTTGATATTACATCGCGAATTAATTTACTTTTAGAGCAATCTCGTTATAACGAAGTTGATAACAATAGTATTCCTCAGTTAATTATCGATTTAAAACAGGTCGATGACACGTACGTCTATCAGCCTTCACAAATTCACTTTGATAACTACAAGCTAGCGCTCGACAAAGCTATACAAGAAGACGACGTTATTGCACAAAAAGCGTTATTAAACGTAGGGAAAGCCATCTTTACTAATACGCAAAAAGAAGAGCTGCAATTTGCTGAGCTGCTCAAAAGAGAGTCGGCAATCGATGCTCTCACCTTGTATCAGGAAAAAGTAAATAAAGGCCAGCAAGCACAATTTCCAACTGCAGATGCTGTTGTATTTTATCAGCCACGCTTTAATCGCTACACAGAAAAGCTGGAAGGCATTGAACAATACAAAGAACTATTAGAATTTGAAGAGCAGATTAAGGTGGAGTCAGTGGATTTACCATCAGACTTTTCGCTTTTGGTTTCTTTAAAGCAAGAGTTATCTAAACGATACATTACAATGGCGAATACCTTAATGAAGAGAAAAATGTATCGTACTGCTGAACAACTAGTAGAGCGAAGTGAAGCCATTACTCAATCACTTGATAATGTTTTATTGTAACTTATAAACAGTAAAGCAAAGCGATTGTGGCTTTGCTTTTACAATACACTTTAAAAGTTGATGAACACTTAGTTTTACCGACGAAAGTCAAGGACGACGAGTTAAGCTAACGCTTGTACTCCTCCGTGATATTTCGCAATTTTAATTACTATAATGATTTATGGAGTACCAATGAAAAAAATAACCGCACTTGCAGCATTACTCATCTTAAGTGGCTGTGCAAACACTTCAAATATGAATGAAACTGAACAAAAAGTTGAAGACAATGTTGCCGATGTTCAGGCTGAAGTAGCCGAAGTGGTTGCTCCAATCTCACTTACCGTAATTACTAACCCCAATGACGCTCGCGTACGTATTATGAATATCAAACCGGTATACCAAGACGCGATCGAACTAAAAGAAGGTGAATACGATGTTGAGGTAAGCAAACCAGGTTACCAAACTTATCGTAAGTGGGTTGTGGTTGATAAAAAAACCATACTTACAGTAGAGTTAGATGAAGTAGCCAAAACTGAAGCTGCAAACTAAACACCGTGTAAAATTGTATTTATGCCTTTAAATACACATTAATTTAAAGGCATAACTCTCATGTTTTCTGCAAAAAATGTAATAGCCCCTATTACACTCACATTCCCAAAAATACACAGCCATAACACCACTATAAAACGACGTTTTTGCGATTTAT
>TARA_B100001057_G_scaffold149940_1_pt1 | contig 40912 bp, 49 predicted proteins | sample TARA_B100001057 | Tara Oceans TARA_B100001057 (sample SAMEA2621839) | marine metagenome | biome: marine biome (ENVO:00000447); feature: surface water layer (ENVO:00002042); material: "saline water (ENVO:00002010), including plankton (ENVO:xxxxxxxx)" | depth 5 m | reverse complement strand
TATTACCATAGCTAGTGCATGTTGTGTAGATTTTTAGATTTTTTTTTTGAATATTGTGGAATATGTGTGGAATAGGGATTTAAGTAGAACCTACACCCCTTATGTTTATTGAGTGATAGAGTTAAAGCTTATGGTACCCATGACCAAATTTATATTTTAAGTTTCCTTTTTTATATCTCTCGTCATATATGCTTTATTCAATTCTTTTTCAAAGTCATCTTCTGTATATATTTTCTTGTCTGAATTGCAAATCTTGATAGCCAACATCTTGCTAGGCTCAGCATTATATCCAAGTACTTCTCTAAAGAATTTCTCTAATTCTGATTGTTTATACCCACTAAAATTTATTGTGTTTTTTTTCATATAGATAAGACGGCAACTTATATTATGGGAGTATTTTATTCATAAATTAATTTTATCAATAAAGTTCGCATCAAGGTACACAAATATCCGCACACTATTTGGGAAAAATGGGATAAAATAAAATAATGAATATTCCAAACAATTTTACAAAGATTGCATTATATCTATGTATTGCTCAATTAGTAGTTTCTACTTCTTATTGGTACTCACAGTGGTATCTCTAGTTTACTACCCCAGATATATACACTCTTTTTTGGTATATTGTGGAATATAGGTGAAATAGCAAAGAGAAATCCTAATTTATAGGCCACATTCTAGGCAATTTTTACTTTTGTCAAGCTTGTGAATCACATTATTTAAAGGTAAAGTGAGTTCTAAAAAATAATAGGGATAATAAAGAACCATAATGAGTCAGTTTTTAAAGACTTTTGATGTAATAAGTGATGCTCAATTAAGATCAACTGTAAAGCTTCTTGGTAAATTACTCGGAAACATAATAAGAACGCACGCTGGAAGTGATGTATATTTAGCAGTAGAGAAATTACGAAGAGGGTTTATTAGGCTTCACAAAGATCATGATCAAGGAAAGCATGATCAGCTTATCAAATACATTGAGAATCTAAAAGATGATACTTTAACGAATGTAATAAGATCATTCTCTAAGTACTTTGCACTTGTAAATGTAGCCGAAGAGGCATATCTGTATATACACCGAATGGATAGATTGAAAAGAGGCTTTGAATCATGGGAGGGCTCTTTTGACCAAACACTTCGTGAGTTTAAGGATTCTGAAATTGATATTACTAAGTTACAAAAAATGATGGATACACTTCATTATTCGCCTGTTTTTACTGCACATCCTACTGAAGCAAAGAGAAGAAGTAAATTAGAAGCTATGAGAAGAATATTTAATACACTACTTGATTTACAACTTTATAAAGGAAGCTCAATTGCAAGAGATGAAATTATTGATAAACTTCAAGCTCAGATACTTATTTTATGGAGAACGGATGAGGTTAGACTAAAAAAACCGACTGTGATTGATGAAGTTGAGAATGGTTTATATTATTTTAGAACCTCATTATTCAAGGCAGTTCCTGAGGTTTATAAAGATTTAGAAAAAGCTATTAAAAGAGTTTACCACTCCGATGCGATTAAAATACCAAGCTTTATTAAGTTTGGGTCATGGATTGGAGGTGATAGAGATGGCAATCCGTTTGTAACTCCAGAAATTACTAGAGAAGCCATATGCATGCATGCCGAAACTGCTCTACATGAGTATGTCAGAAGAGCTCAAAATCTATCTACGCTATTAACACATTCCATACAATTAACTTCGCCGTCTGAAGAATTTAAGATTTCTTTGAACAATGATCAAAAATATCTCGAAAACGCTCTTAAAGATTCAACACAGGACTTTGCAAAAGAACCATATAGACGAAAATTGAAAGTTATAAGATACAGATTGCAGCAAAAACTTAAAGTTATATCTAACTACAAAAAAAACATACAAAAAGATATTAACGATTCTTATGACTCAGAAGCTGATCTTTTAAAAGATCTCTATCTTATTCGTGACTCTCTAACATCAGACCATGACAAAATATTATTGGATTACGGTCTAAATGATTTCATAAGACTAGTTGAAACTTTTGGTTTACATCTGGTCAGTTTAGACATAAGAGAAGAATCAAGTAAGCATACAGATGCAGTTTCCGAGATCTTTACTATTATCAATAAAGGTGATTATGAGAAATTATCTGAGGAAGATCGTTTAAGCACACTTGAGCAAATTATCAACTCAGATATTACAAAAGAGGATGTTTACGATAAATTATCGGATGCATCCAAAAATGTTCTTGAAGTGTTTGAAACAATGAAAAAACTCAGAGGCAAAATTAGTAATCAAGCTTTAGGAAATTATGTTATATCTATGACACACAATGCTAGCCATATTTTTGAAGTAATATTGCTAGCAAAAATAGCCAATTTAGTATTTAAAACAAATGGGAAATTGGAATCAAATATCAAAATAACGCCACTTTTTGAAACCATTGAAGATTTAACGAAAATAGAGGAAATACTGGAGCAGCTTTTCAGCAATAAACTTTATACAAACCTAATAACAGAGTGTGATAGTAAATTTCAGGAGGTCATGCTTGGCTATTCTGATTCATGTAAAGATGGTGGAATTCTATCCTCATCATGGAGTTTATATAAAGCTCAACAAGAGGTCTTGTCAATATCTAATAAATACAATGTTAACTGCCAACTTTTTCACGGAAGAGGTGGGACTGTTGGTCGTGGAGGTGGCCCTACACATAATGCAATTCTTGCTCAACCTGATAATACTGTTAATGGGATGATTAAAATCACAGAGCAAGGAGAGGTACTTTCTTATAAGTATGCTGTCCCTCAATCAGCTTCATATGAACTAGAACTTGCTGTGGGAGGTCTCATGAAAGCTAGCAGACATTTGGTAATAGAAGAGCATAATGATCATGTAAGTTTCGAGGAGAATATGAAAATTATGGCTCTAGAAGGTGAGAGGAAATATAGAGAGCTCACAGACGATAATAAAGATATAATGGACTACTTCTATCAAGCTACACCTGTAAAAGAGCTTGGAGAGCTTAATATTGGATCTAGACCATCCCACAGGAAACAAACGGAGAGATCAAAGTATTCAATAAGAGCAATACCTTGGGTTTTTGGATGGTCTTTATCTCGTCATACCTTACCTGCTTGGTATGGTTTAGGTAGCGCCCTGAACAAACTAATAAATGAAAAAAATAAAAATTTAAACGACTTGAAATCCATGTACAGTGAGTGGCCTTTTTTCAAGGTGCTAATTGAAAATATACAAATGGCACTAGCTAAGGCTGACCTTGACATAGCAAGAGATTATGGTGGATTAGTAGAAAATAGAGAATCAGCAAATAATATTATCAATGATATCGAGAAAGAGTATAAACTCACAGTGACGATGTTATTAGAAATTTTAGAGAGTGGCGAACTTCTATCAGAAAATAAAAAATTATCATTATCATTGATGAGAAGAAAGCCGTACTTAGATCCGTTAAATTATATTCAAGTAATGCTTCTTAAGAAACATAGAAGATCTGACGAAAAGGATGAAAGTAAGTTTAATATGTTATTAAGAACTATTCATGCCATCGCGATCGGCATGAAAAATACAGGCTAGTGTAAAATAAGATATTGAATCACAACTAGATATATATCAAAATTAGAATGCAAGTTGAAATAAATGTCCAACTGTTGATACAAGGAATAAGTATGCTGAAAGGATTGATGAAAAAATTAATACTCATTACAATATATTTGCTGAATACACAAAATTTAGTAATCGCAGAAGAGATGATAATTGGTGAAGAGAGTATTTCAAATATAAATTTTGTTTTTGAGGCAGCACCAAAAGATAGCGTATACACAGATGGACCTACTACTCATTTAGAAGAAAAAAATACTGATATTCATATAGAGGCTCTTATTTCATGGAGTCAAGATTCTAAAATTCCAGGACAGATTCCAGGAAGTCATTTACCATATTTGGATGTACAGGCAAAAGTGATCAATGAGAAAACAGATGAAGTGTTAGTGGTTAATCTAGTACCTCACATAAATCTCAGTGATGGTTATCATTACGCCAGAAATATTCAACTTCCTGGTAATACCGATGATATCTTCACTGTTCATTTCTCAATTGAGCCAGATAAAAAGTTATTGTCTTATCATTACGACTGGAAAGAAGCGTATGGCATGCCTATTATAGATATAACCGAATTCAAGTACAAAAATTTAAATTTCCTTAACATATCAAGACAGTCTAGACGGTAGGGGTCTATTTCTGTTAAAAGAACTCATGGTATAGTAGCAAAGGTGTAAAGATGAGTATTTTTTCAAAATCTAATATCACAGCATCAGAAAATTTTAACAGATGGCTAGTACCACCCATCTCAATATCAATACACCTTTGTATTGGCTCTGTGTATGCATGGAGTATGTTTAACCCTGCTTTAACTACGAGTCTGGGAGTTGTCTCGAGTGCAGCAAATGACTGGTCGTTAGGTGATGTGGTTTGGATTTTTTCTACTGCAATAATTTTTCTTGGAATGGCAGCAGCTTTTGCAGGAAAATGGCTTGAAGAAGTTGGTCCTAGATTAGTAGGATTTGTTGCAGCTTGTTTATGGGGTGGCGGTTTTTTGATAGGAAGTATTGGTATTTTTTATCATGAACTATGGTTAGTTTATCTTGGTTATGGTGTATTTGGTGGTTGTGGCCTAGGTCTGGGATATGTATCTCCTGTCTCAACACTCATACGTTGGTTCCCAGATAGGAGAGGCATGGCAACCGGAATGGCAATTATGGGCTTTGGTGGTGGAGCTATGATAGGAGCACCTTTGATATCGTATTTACTTGATCTTTATCATGTTATGCCTACTTATCTCGGCTCACCAAATGAACTAGTATTAAGTACCATTGATGGTGTTCGATACGCAAACCTCAATGGAGCATTAACAGAAATTGTTGTATTAACGGCAGCAGAGGCACAAAATTTTTCTTATCAACCTGGCGCTTATGTTGTGGGAACTGGTGATACAGGAGCAGGTAAAACTTTTGTTACATTAGGTATTAGTTATTTCTTAATAATGGCTCTAGCATCTTTCGGTTACAGGATACCACCAAAGGATTGGAAACCATCAGGTTGGGATGAGAGTATGCGAAAAGCGAATAAATCTCCAGTTACCTCAGAGAATGTTCACATTGATCAGGCTCTTAAGACACCACAATTTTACTTGTTATGGGTGGTTTTATGTTTCAATGTCACAGCAGGCATTGGTGTTTTGGGAGTAGCAAAAACAATGATGAGTGATATATTCAGCACTGCATTACCAGCTATAGTCAATGCATCTTTTGCTGCAACTTATGTGCTCATGATAAGTGCATTTAATATGGTTGGAAGATTCTTTTGGGCTAGCACCTCCGATTATATTGGAAGAAAAAATACCTATTATATTTTTTTCATTCTTGGAATTTTGTTGTATTTGTCCATTCCATTTACAGCATCACAAATGAGCATAGAACCAAGCATTGTGCTATTAGTTTATTTTTATGCAGCTACTATGATTATATTTACAATGTATGGTGGAGGCTTTGCAACTATACCCGCATACCTCGCGGATATATTTGGCACAAGATATGTTGGTGGTATTCATGGTAGATTGTTAACTGCATGGAGTACTGCTGGTGTAATTGGGCCATTAGCCATCACAACTCTCAGATCAAACTCTATTGATTCTGCGTTGGCAGATCTATCGTTAAAAGTTGATCCAACTGAATTTAGAGAATTATTTGGTGATAGTGTAGATAATATATCTCAACTTATTGCAACAAAGACAGTTACTATTCCAAAGTTAATGTCTATAGCACCTCAAGGGACGGTAGACCCGACAAGCACAGTCTATAACTCTACAATGTTCTTGATGGCACTTCTATTAGCTATAGCACTCATTGCAAATTATCTAATAACCCCCGTGGACAAAAAACATCATATGACAAATTGAAGATATAGGGCGTAAAGGGCTCGAACCTTTGACCAATGGATTAAGAGTCCACTGCTCTACCAACTGAGCTAACGCCCCTTAATAATTTTTAGCTTATTTCTGATGTTATCCTTTGTTTTACCCACTTTATTATTAGCAACTCTCATCGGAATAACATAGGTAAAAAAACAGCCGCTACAGCACAGATTGTCCGTGAAATCGTTATTCTTTTTTGAATCCTTAGTCTTTGTAATTCTATATGGGTAAGAATCCTTAGAAAATCTCATAGGAAATTCCTTTTCACAAATAGAGCATATGAAATAATCTGACATAATTAAAATAATAGCAAATATACTAGCTTATAATCAATCTCGTAAAATTTATTAGCATTGAGCACTAATAAGATGCATGCATTATATAAATGAGGAGTAAATATTGGCCAATGCATGCATCCAAGACTCATGTCACTCTATATAATGCATATTTCATGCCAATTTCATGTTGGCATAATTATTGCTCATATAATTTCATGGATCAGCGTCAATGTATTAAAGAAATTAATGAAATAAAGAAAAATATAATAAATCATCCTTTATTTCATATGAGATTCAATAACGAGCAATTACGTCATTTTATGAGTATACACATTTATGCAGTTTGGAGTTTTATGAGTATTGTCAAATCCCTTCAAAAAAATCTAACTCCTCAGTCAATACCATGGATCCCTAATCAAAGTACTCAAAATGGGATGGCAAGATTTATTAATGAAATTATATACACAGAAGAGTCAGATGAGATATCAAAAAATACTTATTTATCTCACTTTGAAATTTACATTTTAGCTATGAGGATTATTGGAGTTAACACTAAACCTATTCTTAATATAGTATCGCACTTTAAAAAAAATAATTATTCCAGAAAATACATTAACAGTCTAAATATTCCAATATGTGCTAAACATTTCATTAATCATGATATTTCAATAGCAAAATCAAGATCTTTGCCCAAGATTGTTGGAGTTTTTTGTTTTGGAAAAGAAACAATAATACCCTTCATGTTCAAACAAATCATTAAAGCTATACCAAAGAGAGGTAATAGTGTTCTTATAAATTATTTTGATAGGCATATTGAAATAGATGGTGAAAGACATGGTCCGTTGGCAAAAAAAATCTTCTCAGAAATATGCAAAAAAAAATCAGATAGGACTCTAGCATACTTAACAGCTATAAAAGCATTGAGACTTAGAGAAAATATGTGGGACGACATCTACACTAACCTGGAAAATAAATGAGAAAAGAATGGAAGTAAATGATAATTTCTTTTGGTATCCTGCACTGCTTTTTCCAGCGATCCCTATTATGCTTTTGGTGTTTGCTCAAAAATATACTGCATTGGCAATGTTGATAAGAAAATTGAACCTTATTATCAAATCTAATGAATTTAGTAGTATATCACTAGAACGCATAGAAGTCCTTACCTTTAGATTGATTCTATTAAGGTGGATGCAAACACTGACGAGTATATCTTTTCTCTTTAATCTAGCTACTATATTTTTTAGTTATATAGGTGCTTTACATTACACAGTGAATTTTTTTGTTCTTACCGTTATTTTCTTAATCGTAGCAATATCTCTCTTTATTATAGAATCACAGTCTTCTTTTTATGCACTCAGCGCTCACATAAAAGAACTTAAGAATCACACACGTAATAAAGAGTAGAAACCTCCTTATTGAGCAAAAGAATACTATTAATGGAGTTTTTATTTCATAACAGATAGGTTAATATTTGCTGTATGAAAGACTATTTTCTTTATATATTTTCATCATATTTCATCGTATTTGCTTCGATGACAATATATCTAATATTCCTTTATTTTTCCTATAAGAAAATAAAAAAAGGACTTAGTAAGTAGTAATGAAAAAGAGGTCAAGGAGAGTGATGTTTGTTTCTACAATATTAATATTATTATCAGTGCTTTTAATATTATTTATAAAAACTTTTAATGAAAATTTGCTTTTTTATAGAAGTCCGTCACAGATTCAAGATGGAAAAATACCAGACGGTTTTATTTTCAGGGTTGGTGGTGTAGTAGTTGATAAAAGCATTGTTAGATATAAGAATTCTACAAAGATAGATTTTTTAATCACTGACTTCAAGGAGGAACTTAAAATAACTTATACTGGTATACTGCCTGATCTTTTCCGAGAGGGTCAGGGTGTTGTGATGAGAGGTAAAATTACAGCAGATGGTATTTTTGAAGCTGAAGAAGTTCTAGCAAAGCATGATGAGACTTATATGCCTCCTGAATTAACAGACAGCCTTCAAATTAACGAGTCTGAGTTAGAGAGAACCAGTAAATCAATTAAGTGATAATAATGATAGCGTATATTGGATATTTTTTAATTTTACTCGCTCTTCTAAACATTAGTCTGTTAGTAGTATCGAAGCCGTTATTATATAAAAATTCAGATGCATACAATAATTTAGTTCTTTCTACTTCAAAACTTCAGTTTCCTATTATCCTGTTATCTTTTATATGCTTAATTACATCGTTTGTACTAGACGATTTTTCATTGAAATATATTTCCTCAAATTCAAATTCTGCTTTACCCTTCTATTATAAGATTTCAGCTACTTGGGCTGGTCATGAAGGATCGATGTTGTTGTGGTGTTTGATTCTAAGCTTATGGATGTTCTTAGCTAGTGTATATAGTAAATCTCTAGACCCAAGTTTTAGAACTATATTCCTCTCTATTATGGGTTTTTTAAATATTGGTTTCCTCGCATTCTTGGTGTTTACCTCAAATCCTTTTGAAAGAAATGTATCCATCCCCATTGACGGAAAAGATCTTAATCCTTTATTGCAGGACTTTGGGTTAATAATTCATCCTCCTATGTTGTATATGGGTTATGTTGGATTGTCAGTAGTTTTTGCTTTTGCATTAACTTGCTGTATTAAATGTGATTTCAAAAAAGAATGGGCGAAATGGATAAGACCTTGGGCACTGATGTCATGGGCATTTCTAACCATGGGCATTGCCTTAGGTAGTTGGTGGGCATATTATGAGTTAGGTTGGGGAGGATGGTGGTTCTGGGACCCTGTTGAAAACGCGTCTTTCATGCCATGGTTGGTAACTACAGCACTTATTCATTCCTTGATAATATGTGAACAAAAATCTATGTTTAAGAATTGGACGATAATATTAGCTATATTTGCGTTTGCACTAAGCATATTAGGAACATTTTTAGTTAGATCGGGTATTCTTATCTCTGTTCACTCATTTGCTAATGATCCGGCTAGAGGTGCATTTATTTTGATGTTCTTAGCGGTAATATTAGGTCTTTCTTTCTTTTTGTATTTCAGAAATTCTTCAAAAATGAATGACTCATTTTCATTCAATTTAATTTCAAAAGAAAGCTTTTTCTTAATGAATAATATTCTTCTGATCACAGCGACATTTACTATACTGCTTGGAACAATATACCCATTAATATTAGATTTATTAGGGTTGGAGAAAATTTCCGTAGGCACTCCATATTATAATGCTGTTTTTCTTCCAATTATGACGCCTCTTGTTTTACTTGCAGGTTTTATACCAATCTATGCTTTTTTCAGACATGATAATAATTCAAACTTAATTAAATATTTTTTTCTTAATATGTTTTTAGTGTTAATTTTCTCTCTGATGAGCATATACTTCACAAGTAATTTTAATCTTTTTGTATTTATTGGGTATTTAATTTTCTTTTGGATATCATTTAATCTAATATTTTTTGTGTATAAGCGTTATAGTGATTTAAAATCATTGTATTTTATAAGAAATAATATAGGGATGTTACTAGCTCACTTAGGATTAGCTATATTCGTTCTTGGCTCTACGATTGTAGAAAACAATAAAATTGAAAAAGAGACCATTGTCAAATTAGGTGATACGGTAGAAATTAAAAATTATAATTTCACTTTCTCTGGGCTCAGAGAATTTGAGGGACCTAATTATAAGTCTGTAAGAGGAGAATTTCTGGTGAAAAAAAATGGGTTAGAGGAAACGGTCTTGTTCCCAGAAAAAAGACTGTATTTTTCAAGTGAGATGCCTATGACAGAAGCAGGAATTTCTCCTGGATTCACACGAGACCTTTATATAACACTTGGCAATATGATATCGGATAATAGCTGGTCCGTTAGAATATATCATAAACCACTTATAAGACTGATTTGGCTGGGTGCTATTCTAATGGCAATCGGTGCAGTTTTGAGTATAATTTTTAGAAAGAAAGCACAATCTCCTTATAAGGCTACCAATTGAAAAAAATAACAGCATTTTTAATCTTTTTAACTTTCTTCACTATTCTAATTTTGGGATTATTCACAGATACTCGTGATGTTGGTTCACCACTAATTGGTAAAATTATTCCTAATTTCAAACTAACAGAGCTTAAAACTGGTCAAGAAATTAATAATAAATTTTTCCCTAAGAATACTTTTCTGATAAATGTATGGGCTAGTTGGTGTCAAGAATGTACTAGAGAGCATGCACTGTTAAAAAATATACAACAAGAGGGCATCGAAATAATTGGAATAAATTATAAGGATAATAAACAAGACGCACTTGGTTGGCTAGGGATTTATGGTAACCCATATTTATTCAACATATATGATTATGCTGGCGAATATGGAATAGAGATGGGGGTTTATGGTGTCCCCGAAACGTTTATAATTAGTGATAAAGGAGTTATCATAGACAAATTTATTGGTGCGCTAGATGAGCAGACTGTATATGAAAAAATTTTACCTAAATTTAGAGAAATTACTAAAAGCAACTTTTAGTATATTAATCTTATCCCTGAGCTCACTAACTCATGCAGATGATAACGTAGAAAAAAATATATTGTATAATGATTTAATCAAAGAAATACGATGTATGGTTTGCCAGAATCAGAACATAGCTGAATCCGAAGCCCCGCTTGCCGTTGATCTAAGAGAGAAAGTCAAAGAATTAATAGCAAATGGCAAGACAGAAGAAGAGATAAAAAAATTTATGACCGATCGGTATAGTAGTTTTATATTATACGACCCCCCAAGAAACCGACAGAATATATTTTTATGGTTTGGTCCTCTGATTTTCTTATTGTTAATAACCTTTTTTCTTTATAGGAAAAGCGCGAAATAATGTTATTTCTAATTTTCATAATAATATTAGTGATTTACTTTATTCTCTTATACAGAAATATGGGAGAAGTAGCAAAAATAAATTTTAATAATCTTAAGATAGGGTTATCGCTCACCTTCTTATTGTTATTCATCTCTATAATATTCATCAAAGACTCAGATATTGCATCTATGGATGAGTATAAAAAAATATCGGTTAGACATGAAAAAATTCGTGACAATATCCAAATGATAAAAAACAACATTCCAATACTAGAAAGTCAAGTAGCTACAGATCCGAATAATTTGAAAGGACATGTCATGCTTGGGAAATCATATATGCTTTTAAATGATTATTTAGAATCTGCCAGATCTTTTAATAATGCGTATAACTTATCCAATAATGATCCAGATTTACTATATGATTATATATTTGTTCTAAGGAAGATAGATGCCAAGAAGAATAAAATAATTTTGATTACTCTTTTTGAGGATCTTGTATCAACTGATATTAATAATTTAGAATATTATAATCTATACTTGAATTATTTATTCGAGATTAATGATGTTGAAAGGACTAAAAAAATTCTCACAAATATTTTAGAAAATCCTAATATTACAAAAAAAGAATCTTATAAGCGTGCGTTACATGATCTCAATAATAATACAAAAGATCGCCAGATGATTAAAATTAATCTCTCAGATGATGTGATTGATTATCTACAAAAATCTGAGAATATTTTTTTTATCTTAAGAAGTGATGAGAGTGCACCTATTGCAGTAAAAAGACTGTCTAGCAATGAAATTGCATCAAGTATATCTATTTCTGATAATAATGTAATGGTTAATAGCGGTAGAAATTTTCCTGATAAGATATTTTTATTAATTAAGACTAGTAAAGAGAAATTTGTCAATAAAGATATGAAGACCGTTTATGAGTCTGACTTAATTAGTCTAAAAGATAAAAAAAGTAATGAAATCTTTGTGGGAGATATTATTTTTAACTAGCCTGATAGTGATATCAGTAAGTAATTCTGTCATCGAATACAAAACACTCGCCTTGCCATTTATCACTGTCTGGGTATTCTCTCAAATAGTTAAGAATGCCACCTTTTAATTGAAGAATATTCTGATGTCCAAATTTCTTAAGGATAATAGACGCTTTTTCACACCTAATTCCCCCCGTGCAGAATATTGCTATGTTATCTGACTTATTATTAATAGGTAAATCACTAATTTTATTTTCAAGATCACTAAAATTATAGAGGTCAAGGTTAACAGAGTTTCTGAAACTACCCATAAGATATTCAAATTTGTTTCGAGTATCTAAAATAATTGTTTCAGAGTCTATAATTTTATCCCATTCCTTTGGATTTACATGTTCATCTTCGAAAATTTCATCATTTTTCAGCGTTAACCCAAGTTTTATAATCTCTTTTTTTACTTTTACTTTGAGTTTTGTAAAGGCCATTTCTTCAATGTTATCTTCATTTGAAATAATTTTTGATATTTTTAGTCTTTTGAGTAAAAAACTCCTCGTTAATTTTATTTTATCAGAATCTCCGCAAATATTTACGTTTATGCCCTCTGGAGCTAGGATAACTGTACCTAATATGTCCCAATCTCTAAGATGCGTAAAAATATCTTTCTTCAGTCTTTGGGTATCATTTATTTTTACAAATTTGTAAAAACCTAAAATCTTTTTCACAGTTTTTGACATAACGTCATCCCATCATACATTGTAAGCATACATTGGTCTACGCGATTATCAGTAGATATAAGTTTATTTAATTCTCTTATAACCATTGTGCTCTGAGACTTATCGTCTTCATTTAGTACCTTTCCTTTCCAGATAGTATTATCTATAGCGATAATCCCGCCACTTCTTATTAATTCTATTGATTTTTCATAATAATTTATATAATTTGATTTATCTGCATCAATAAAAATAAAATCAAATGATCCCTTCATATTCTTTTCGATGAATTCATTGAGTACGTCTAGGCCTTCTTTTAAAATAAGTTCTATTTTTGTGTCTAGATTAGATTTCCTCCAATACTCTCTTGCAATACTTGTATATTCCTCGGATGTATCGATCGCATACAACTTACCTTTACTATCTATGCCTTTTGCTATACATATTGAGCTGTAACCTGTAAAAACACCTATTTCAATGCATTTTTTAAAATTGCCAAGCCTGCATATCATCTCTAATAGTTTTCCTTGAGACTCACCAATTTGCATAATAGATGCATCACCCATTAATTGCGTTTTTTTTCTTAATTCAACTAAAACTTGATCTCTTTTAAAACCTACAGTTTCTAAATATTTTCTTAAATCAGGAGAATTTAGTTGAACATCCTTAGTCCTCATTTATTGTCGCCTTGCTTCAAACTCGATTATTAAGTCCATTTCATCACCAACAAGTTTTTTACTTACTCCATAAGTCATGCCGAAATCAGACCTCTTGAAAGATGTTTTAGCAGAAACACCCATTACCATAGGCTTAGACAAACCAACTCTAAATGGATATTGCGCAACTTTGTTTATAGTAAATTCTAGCGTAATTGGTTTTGTAACACCTAATAAAGTTAAATCCCCAACTAGTTTATTCGGGGTTTTATTGAGATCATATTCATCAACACTAAATTTCATAGTGGGAAATTCCTTTGAATTTAAGAAATCCGGACTTCTCAAGTGTGCATCTCTTTTATCATGATTCGTAAAGACACTATCTGTTTTTACAGTTATAGATAAATTTTTTATAATGTTATCTGTATTGTTAAAAGTATAACTTCCTTCAATATGCTTAAACAGTCCAAGTGTTTTAGAATAGCCAGCATGATCTACTAGAAAACCAAGACTAAAATGGCTGTCATCTATAACATAACTTTCATCTGCAGCATTAATATTTACAGATGAGAATATTAAAAATAATATACTAATAAATTTTTTCATTTTTCCTCCTATATAGCCATAGAACATCAATCATAAACGATATAAATACAAGTAATGTATTAATTATACAAAGAAGTTCTATTAAAGAAAACGGTAAAGCACTCAGATTAGACGATATAAGTAATATTATTGACACCCCGCATATATACTTTCTCCTTATACTAAAATATAGATTACGCCTCATCCAGTGTAAATATTTTTTTGTAAATATAAAAATGTATCTAAGCATAGGTATTAGCAAAAGAAAGAAGAACTTGTCATATTCTATAATTATTGAGATCACCAGCACCATTATTAAGAGATTGTCAACTTCTTGATCAAAATCCTCTCCGAATTTAGTTTCTTCATTTAGAGTTTTAGCAAAATAACCGTCTAACCAATCGAGGATAAAAATTATTATAGAGAAAATAACAAAATATAATGAGCTAAATGTGTTGATTGCCCCCCTAATTTCAGAGTTCGATATTACATACGAGCTCAAAACAATTACTGAAACTAATCTTAAATAAGTGATATAATTTGCTGTGCTTATGTAATTGAGGTTATGAGACTCTATTTTATTTATTACAATGTAAAGACAAGTTATTTGTAATATGGTGTTATACAAAATAACATACCAGTTAATATTCTCTCTAAAGAGTAGTAGAATCAATGTTGAGGACATGATTATCATCAAAAGTAGTAGCTTTAAAGTAAATTGACTCATCATTATAATGATAATACTTAATGAATATTATGAAAACATACAAAACTAGATCATTTTGGATAAACAAAAAGAATGAAGGTGTCATTGAATCTGGACAGGTTTCATTGCTGGGTGATAACGAAATAGTGATCAGAACAAAATATTCAGGAATCAGCTTTGGAACAGAAAAACTTGTTTTTACTGGGAAAGTCCCTAAGAGTCAGAGGAATTTGATGAGGTGCCCACATCAAGAGGGTAATTTTGGAGAGAAATTAAAATATGGCTACATAAATGTTGGCAAGGTGATAGATGGATGCTCAGATCTCATTAATAAGAATGTCTTTAGTTTTTTTCCTCACCAAGATGTATTCAAAATTCATAGGGAAAATATTATTATAATTCCTGATGATATTCCTCTTACAAGATCCTTGTTACTTCCTAATTTAGAAACTGCTATTAATGCAGTTTGGGATACGATGCCAAGTATTGGTGATAAAATTATTATTGTAGGAGCAGGTGTCGTAGGTTTATTAACTGCTTATTTATTGAATAAGATTCCTGGAACTGAGGTTGTAGTAGTCGATAAAGATAAAAAGAGAAAAAAAATTGTGTGTAGTCTAGGTTTGAATTATTTAGATAAAATACCAAAAAACTTTGAACCAAATTTTATTTTTGAGTGTACTGGCAATCATAATGTCTTAAATCAGCTAAAAAAACATATCGTATATGAAACAACAATCTGTATACTGAGCTGGTATGGTAATGAAATTTCAAAAATTTCATTAGGAGAGGAATTTTTCTCGAAGAGAGCTAATATTATTCTGTCCCAAGTCTCTAGAATATCACCCAATAGAAGTAAATACACTATGGTAGACAGAAGAAGAATTGCTCTGAATATATTACAAGATACTATACTCGATAATCTTATTGAAAAAAATCAAGTAAAATTTGAAGATCTGGGAAAATTCTTTATTAAAGAAAAAAATAGTAATAATCTTTTATGTAAAGTTGTAAAATACTAATATTATGTACACCGTTAGAGTCACAGATCACTTCTTTATTGCACACAGTCTAAATCATCCTTCTTTTGGGAAAGCGGCAAATTTGCATGGTGCTACTTACGTGGTAGATCTAATTCTATCCTCAGATAAGCTTTTGGAAACAAACATTGTCATTGATATAGATATAGCAACAAGACTATTAAAAAAATGCCTAGAAAAATATAGTTTCACAAACCTTGATAATAATCCAGATCTCGAGAATGCTTTAACCACGACAGAATTTTTATCTGAATTGATAGTAGAAAAATTTTTAGAACATGCCGCAAATGAAAATGTTGACCTAAAAAATATCTCATCTATTAAAGTAACACTGAATGAGTCTCATGTTGCCTCAGCTTCCTTTGAAAAGCATTTGTAGAAAATGAAAAATATTTATTTTATTATACCTGACTTTGGTAAATCATTAACTGGAGGAACAATTTATGATGATCAAGTAATTAGAGAATTAAAGAAAAGTCATTTATCAATTAAAGATATTAGGGTTTCTCCAAAAGTGTCATCAATAACATTATTAAGAAAAATTCAGTTAATTCCAAAACATAATACTATTATTCTAGATGGCTTTCTTGCTAACAGATTAAAAAAAAGAGTAATTAATAATCTTAAAATACTTGTTCATCACCCATGTTCTCTTGAGATTTCAAACAATCAAATGAAAAATATTGGCCTCTATTTTTCTGAAAGACGGGCTTTTAATATGGCAGACTCTCTGATAACTGTTAGTAAGCATATGAAATCTGTATTATTAAAATATTTAGATTCGCAAAAAAATATATGTGTAGCATATCCAGGAATTGATGATGAATACTATAATATTAAACCCGACTGCACATCCAGCAATATTCTATCTATTGGAAATATTATTCCCAGAAAAGGCTACCATTTCTTGATAAAAGCTTTGAGTGAAGTGAACTACGACTGGAACCTCAATATTATAGGAGACCATAATCTAGATATAAATTATTTTAATCATCTAAAAAGAATTATAAGCAAACATAAATTAGAAAATAAAATTAAATTCTTAGGGGTTTTAGGAAAAGATAGCGTAATTAAAGAAATGAAAAGGTCAAGAATATTTATGTTATTGACGCAGTATGAGGGTTTCGGAATGTCAATTGTTGAATCTGCAAGCGCAGGATTAGAGGTGATTACATCTGACCTTCCTGTTCTGAGAGAAGTTCTTAAAAACTCAAATACAGAATTCGTTGATGCAGAAAATAGTTGTCAGATATCAGATCTTGTTGAAAGTAAACTTAATAGCAAAAATATCCCACAAGAATTTTCGGAAAAAAAATTCAGATGGAATAGTACTTCAAAAATAATCAAGGCAAGTTTATGAAAAAGGAAGATCATTTCTCTAGTGCATGGTTAAGCTCAAGAGAACCGTACGATAATTTAGCTAGGACAAAGCATATCTGTGAGTTTATCAAGGATCATAATAGGATAGTAGATTTAGGATCTGGCACAGGTTCATTTCTTAGATGGTGCCTTTTAAATAACATAAATTTTTCAGAAATATTGATGATTGATAATGATTTAAAATTACTTGATAAATTTTTCAGTCTAACATCTTCATTTTGTAAAAAACACGACATTGAGTTTTCTAAAATATCAAATAAACACTACTTACTTAAAAAAAGTAAGGAAAGTAAACATTCCAATGTTATTCTATTAAGAAAAGATATAGACTCACAGATAGATCTAATTAATGACTTTGACGTTATTAGCTTATCTGCATTGTCTGATTTACTCTCTTCAGGATTTTTATCAAAAATTTTTAAAGACATAAAAAAAGATAAAATATTATATTTTTCAATATGCTTCAATGGGAAAATAAGTTGGAACAAACCACATAGCTTTGATAAGTATATTTTGACAGCTTTCAATCGTGATCAACAGAAAAAAAAGGGCACACAAATATCTTTGGGTTTTAAAAGCATCAATAAAATACAGACTCTATCTAAAAAATACAATTATAAATGCAAGAAGTTTAATTCATCCTGGATATTAGAATCCACTACTGAAAAACAAAAGAAATTCCACCTTTCATACCTTAAAACAATTTATCAACCACTCAAAAAAGATCCTAGTATAGATAATGAAATTTTAAATAAATGGATCGAAAAAAAATTATCTCAGATTAATAATAGTAGCTTAGTTACAAACGTAGGTCACAATGATCTAATTATAAGGACATAGTGATGAAATATGCTCTGAGATATATTTTTTCTCTTCTCCTATTATTTTATTTAGTCTCAGAGTATTCGGTTGATATATTATCGATAGTTGGGAAATTAAATATCAAGTATGTGCTCATAATCGTACTAATAAGTATGGTTCAGTATTTATTATCAGCATACCGATGGATGTATATTTCTTCCAAAAGTGGTCATGATATGAACTACATCTTTTGCATTAAATATTATTACATTTCAGGATTTTTAAATAATATTCTTCCTGGTGGTGTAATTGGGGATATATACAGAGCTTACTCTGCAAAATCCTCTGATCAAAGAGTTATAGATTTAAGTAAATCAATAACTAGTATTGTATTAGAGAGATTATCAGGACAAATAATGCTTATATTATTTTTCATTGTTTCGCTGTCACTATATTTTATTAAGGATGGTAAATATGAAGCGTTTTTATATATGTTCATTCCAGTATTAGTATCCATTTTAGTATTTTATTTTATATTTAAAAAAATTGTGTTTGCTAAAAAAAATAATATCATAATAATATTTAGAAAAATTTTCACTGGTATAGTTTTTTGGAATCATACAGTATTATCATTTTTTGTTGTAATATCTTACATAACAATGTATATAATATCAGCTCAGTCATTAGGTATAAATGTAGATTATTTGGCTTTCTTTGTGTTCACACCTATTATTCTATTCTCGATGACTCTCCCCGTAAGTATTGGCGGGTGGGGTGTTAGAGAGGGTACTGCACTATTAGTTGCATTGTTGCTAGGTTTATCATCATCCTCAAGCATCAGTGTCGCCATACTATATGGATTTCTAAATCTTTTGTGTGCTTTACCAGGACTTTATTTTCTAATTTTTTCAAGGGATTAGAGTTAAATTACATAGGATGTCTTCACCCATCCTATGATAACTTATTTCATTAAATTTTATGTCTTCAATTTTCATAGGTGCTTTGATCACAAAACTACTTTTTCCATCACCTAAGATTATTGGACAAATACAAACTTGCAATTGATTGAGCATATTATTTTTATAAAAATTAGAGATAACTGAGCCTCCACCCTCTACAAATATTATTCTTTTATTAAGTTTTTTTAGAAGCTGAATGATATCGTTACTTTTAAAATGACCTTTTTTAAGTGGCAGTGAAAATACATTAATTTTTTGTGTTTTAATTTTGGTAGAAGTAATTTTAAAACCAAGATCATCTTTATTAGAGAAAACCATAAATTTATCGCTAATCTTATTATCTTTATCTAAAATTATCCTCATTGGATTTTTCCCTTTCACTAATCTTGCAGTGAGCTTTGGATCATCTTTTTTTACTGTTTCTGATCCAACCATAATTACATCTGAAATACATCTTAAAAGATGTATATGCTCTAAATTATCTTTTGAGCTTATATATTTTGATTCACCTTTACATGTTGCAATAAAACCATCAAGAGATTGAGCTAAATGTGCTATAAAATACGGTTTAGTATTATCGTTAAAAATAATCTTTAAGTACATCTCTAGAATATTTATCGAGATACCTTTTGATTCAAAATTTCTACTTATTATCCTCTTCTTCTTTTTGGAGAAGGTGCATTGTATAATTTTTTTCTTCGACAGTACTTTTATAAGATATGACTTTTGATCAGTTTTTTGATTTGAAATCTCTTTTGCTTTTAAAACTATTTGCCAAGCTTCTTTTTTTGTTATATTAATATATTGAGGATTATGTTTTGATGAGTTCATTGAAAAAGCTTTTTTTTGATACAATTTTAGGTGCATTAATATTAGTACCTCTAATCATATTCATTCATTTTACATATTCGTATCTATCTAATTATAGCCCAATTCCATCTATTTATTATTTTTATATTTCGATGTCCTACGGACCACTTTACCTTATACTCAACTTATATTTGGCAGGGACGACTGCTAGATTTTTTAGTAACAAGGTCCAATAGCTCACAAAATAGTAGGGTTTGGTGCGTCACCGTACACATCATCTGGATCGAAGACTTTATCTTTTTCTGTAAAGTCTAGAGTAATTTCTCCGTTTTTATCTTTAACTTCTCTGTAAAAACATGATTTGTATCCAACATGACAACTTGCCTTACCCATCACGTCAACTTTTAGCCATACACAATCCTGATCATCATCTATTAAGATATTGATAACTTTTTGAATGAATCCACTTGATGCACCTTTATGCCATACACACTTTCTACTCCTACTATAATAATGCGCCTCTTTCTTCTTTATTGTTAATTCGAATGCCTCCTTATTCATATACGCATGCATCAATAGTAGCCCTGTTTCTGCATCAGTAGTCACAACTGGTATTAGACCAGAACTATCAAATTTTGGGCAAAGCTCATTACCTTCTTCGACTTGTTTTATAGATTCTCTTTTATTAAACATTTTACTTTTTCTCAATCTTTGACTTGTATATAAATGTCTTGCCACAATAATAACATTCTATTTCACCATCTTCATCCCTGATGTTAAGATAAACCTTGGGATGGGCACCCGTCTTATCGTCTCCAATACATGATACAATATTCTCATTATCATCTACGACTTTTATGTTTGAAATCTTCATTAGTTAAAGTGATGAAAAATCACCTAATTTCATTAATCTCTCTCGAAATTTCTCTTTTATTTCCTCTGATAGGTGCTTTACATCAACTGCTTTTTTCATTTTCTCAATATTTTTGATATCAGTGAATAGCAATTGAGCTGTATCATACACCGATATTTCCTCATTATCGCGATTAACTAACTCAACGCTGTCGTTTTTCGAAATAGTCCCTGGCTCAATAACCCTCAGATACGAGCCTAGTAAACAACTCCGAGAAAATAGCTTTGGAAATTCTCTATTATTCATTTTTATTCCAATTTTGTAGCATGGAATCCTTGGTTGAGAGACTTGGAGTATAGTTGTACCAATTTTGTATTCATCACCAATAAAGATATTCTTTTCATCGAAATCATCTATAGTCAGATTTTCACCAACTAATCCGAAGTCTTTATAGTCGTTATTAAGTGTTTCTGACCAGTATGCATAATGTTTGTAAGAATAAGCATAAACAGCCTTATCATAACCCCCATGGACTCTTAGGTCAGCTTGTCGATCTCCCTTTATGCCTAATTGACCTACATCCACACTGACCTCTACCGGCATTTTATAAATGCTGCTAACCAGCTCTTTTCCATTGAACATTATTTTTTTAGGCTCAGAGATATTTATTGATAAAAGCTTCATAACTATTAAAATACAACATCAGTCATGTTTAAGAATAACGTAAGATGAATATTTATACAATTAATTGGTTTTTATTACTTATTTTATCTGCAATTTGGGGCGGGGCATTCACTTTAAACAAATATGCGCTTGAAATCTATAGCCCTGAAGTAATCGTCGCTGGCAGATTAATTGTAGGTGCTTTACTGTTGGTGCTCATAATCCTCATAAGAAATAAAAAAATAGACATAAAGCTCTCGGATTGGAGATATTATGGTTTTATGAGTATGGTCGGGATTGTAATACCATTCTTATTGATTTCATACGGACAAATAAAAATAGACAGTTCTTTGGCAGGTATCTTAATGGCCACAATGCCGATATCTACAATTCTTCTATCACACATTTTTTTAGACGATGAGTCATTAACTGGCTCAAAGTTATTCGGTTTTTTAATTGCATTTCTTGGAATAATAATTTTAATCATGCCAGAAATATTCTTTTTACCAGAGATAACAAATGATATCTTCTCTGAACTAATGGTGATGTCAGGTGCGATATTATATTCATGCTCTGCTGTTTATGGGAAAAAATACAAAATCACAAATCCTTTAAGTGCTTCAACTGGTACAATATTTTATTCAGCAGTAGCTATGTTGTTATATCTATTTTCTATTGAAACAGAAATCAATGATGTTATTTCCTATCCACACATTATAAGTATAGCCTCTCTTGGAATCTTCTGCACTGCAATAGCTACAATCATCTATTTTCAGATTCTTCAGACATCAGGAGCATCATTCATCTCTATTATGAATTATCTAATTCCTATTTGGTCGATTATATTCGGCGTCGTCTTCTTGCAAGAGGGCATTTACTGGAATTATTTTCTTGGTCTTATAATTATAATTTATGGAATAAAATTATCTCAAAAGGGCATAAAAAAACCCCAAACATAGACATACTAATATCGATTATTATTCTATATAATTAGAATTAAGTAACAAATGTGGAGAATAGTAATGTCTACTAATAGCAAATCAAAGATAGAAATTGAAGCTGCGACTTATAGGAGAATAGTTTCTCACCTTAGAGAAAATCCTGAAGTACAAAATATTGATCTTATGAATTTAGCAAATTTCTGTAGAAACTGTATTTCCAAATGGTATGTTGAGGAATCAAAAAATCATGGTGAAGAAATAGATTATGATGCCGCTAGAGAAATAGTATATGGAATGCCTTATAGTGAATTTAAAGAAAAGCATCAAAAACCTGCCACAGAAGAGCAAATGAGAAAATTTAATGAACGGCACAATAAATAAAAATAAGAGTACTGATCTAATCGATGAGGATCTCTTAAGATATAATAGACATATACTTTTAGATGAGATAGATATCAGCGGACAGATTCTACTGAAACAAAAACATGTTATGTTGATTGGCCTAGGAGGTTTAGGATCACCTGTTGCTATGTATCTTGCTTCTTCTGGGATCGGAGAGATATCTATTATTGATGATGATGTCGTTGAGTTGACTAATTTGCAAAGACAGATAATGTATACAACCGATGATATTAATCAACATAAAGTTGAAATTGCAGCAGAAAGAATTAATGAGATAAACCCAAATATTGTTGTAAACAAAATATTTTCACGTATATCTGATAATTCTGACCTCAAAATTTTTAAAAATGTTGATTTGTTAATTGATGCAACAGATAATTTCAAAACTCGCAATTTGATAAATAAATTTTCTTTAATTCATGGCATACCACTTGTAATGGGAGCTGCGCAGAAGTTTCAAGGCCAAGTATCTGTTTTCCGGAATGATAGAGAAAGCCAGCCTTGCTATAATTGTCTATATAATTATATCGAAGAGGATACTTCATGTGTTGAATCTGGAGTTTTTTCACCATTAACTGGAATTATAGGTAGTATACAAGCTTCGGAGGTAATTAAAGTCCTCTTAAGTATCGGCACTGATCTTACGAGCAAACTTATGAATATTGATATAAAAAATAATGAATTTAAAATAATTGCGATCACTAAAGATAAAAAATGTGAGGCTTGCAATGGTAATTAAAGACAAGTTATCTAGACCGCTTGAATACTTAAGGATTTCACTAACAGATAGATGTAATTATCGTTGTTCCTACTGCATGCCCAAAGATGTCTTCAATAGTAACTATCATTACCTTAAACGAGATGAATTACTCTCCTTTGAGGAAATTATTTTTTTTGTAAAATCATTATCGAAATTCAATATTAACAAAATACGACTTACTGGAGGGGAGCCACTCCTGAGAAGGAATATTGAGGTTTTAATAAATAAACTTAAAACTGAAGCTATGATTCCAGAAATTGCGCTTACTACTAATGGTTCTCTCCTCACTCAAAAAACTGCAGAGACGTTAAAAAAAAATGGACTAGATTCAGTAACCATAAGTTTAGATGCACTTGACTCATCTATTAATAATTTGATCAACCCTTTATCTAATATTAAAAAAGTTGTTGAGGCAATTTATATTGCAACAGATGTATTTGAAACTGTGAAGATAAACGTAGTTGTCATGCGAAAAATTAATGTTAAAGAAATAATCTCGATAGTTGATAAGTTTAAGAATTTCAATGTTGAGATACGATTTATAGAATTCATGGATGTAGGAGAGACAAATAGTTGGAATCTAGATAAAGTTTTTTCAAGTAAAAAGGTGCTAGACCTTATCTCTACCAAATACAAGATCGTTAAACTCAACAAAGAGGAAAACGCTACTGCTGACAAGTGGAAACTAAATAATTATAATGCAAAGATCGGAACTATCTCTTCTATCAGCGATCCATTTTGTGGGTCTTGTAATAGAGCAAGGTTATCTGCGAATGGTATATTCTACACATGTCTTTTTGCATCTCAGGGCTTCAACCTATTAAAGACTATAAGAACAACGAGTAATTTGGATTTACTCAGTCAGAATATACAAAATATTTGGAGCAATAGAATTGATCAGTACTCATATTCGAGGAAGATAGGCAAAAGAGATAGTATTACGGACTCTAAAATTGAAATGTCATATATAGGTGGGTAGTAAAAATGATTTATAATATTTTTTCTTACATATTTTATTTGATAGCAGTCATCGCTGGTTATACTGCAGCATACAGTGTTTTAATTCAAGTTTTTCCCGATTATAACTTTTTACATATTATCATTGGGAGTGTAGTTACGTTGATGTTTTTTCCTCTAGTCCCACTTTATCCTGCAATAATGTTGAGCGACTGGACATTGGCTATCGTATGTTATGTATCCATACTGATTGGCGTTATCTTGGGTAAGCAATCTAAAAATCTATGATGTCTCATTGTTACTATGCATGGTAATATTTTGTTGATAATGTCTAAATTTGTACTATCATACCTATCAAGTCATGAATATTTGTGTAAAGTACTTCGCTAGCATTAAAGATAAAATGGGTACTGATATGGTAAATATACAGGTAGATAAATCAATGTCTGTGGATGAGCTAATTAAGGATCTTGTAAACGGGGAGAATATCACAGATAATGACCTAGTTGCTGTCAATCATGAGTACGTGAACAGAGATTTTAAACTAAAGGATGGAGATGAAGTTGCTTTTTTTCCTCCCGTAACAGGTGGCTAATATGAAAATAAAAATTTTAGAAGAAAAATTTGATCCATGGCAAGAGATTGTTGAATACAAAAGAAACGAGCTGCAGAATAATGCGAAGATTGGAGCATCGTCAATATTTCTTGGGACTATGCGAGACTTCAATGACGATGAAGTAGTTGATAGTCTTTATTTAGAGCACTATCCTGAGATGACAGAGAAATACTTGACTAATATTGTTCAAGATGCGATTAAAAAACATAAGATTTTTGGTGGATTAGTTGTACACCGAGTTGGTGAATTAATGCCAACGGATCCTATAGTTGTTGTTGCCACATGGTCAGAGCATAGAGAGAGTTCATTTGAAGCAACAAGAGAGATTATGGAATCACTCAAATCCGAAGCTCCATTTTGGAAAAAAGAAAATACTGAAAAGGGATTCAGATGGGTAGAACCTTCTAAACAAACTCAATCAGAAAATGTCGAATCTTAAAAAAGTAGTCCTAGCATATTCTGGTGGACTCGATACTTCTGTAATTGCTAAGTGGCTTATGGATAAGTATAAATGTGAAGTAATCACATTCACTGCAGATATTGGTCAAGGTGATGAGACTAAAGATGCAAAGAAAAAAGCAAAAAAATTAGGTATCAAAAAAATATTCATTGAAGATTTGAGAGAAGAGTTCGTCAAGCACTACGTTTATCCAATGTTAAGAGCGAATGCTATATACGAAGGTGAGTATTTTCTCGGAACTTCTATAGCAAGACCATTAATAAGCAAAAGACTGGTTGAAATAGCAAGGCAAGAAAGGGCAACTGCTATTTGTCATGGTTCAACAGGGAAAGGAAACGATCAGGTAAGATTTGAATTGTCTGCATATGCGCTTAATCCAAACATTCGTGTGATTGCACCTTGGAGAGAATGGGCATTCACGTCCAGAAAAGACCTCGTTAGATATGCAAGAATGAATAAAATTAATATTGATTTTGATCAGGGGAAAAAAAGTCCTTACTCTATGGATGCAAATATATTACATACATCTTACGAGGGAGGTATTCTTGAAGATCCATGGAGTGAACCAGATGAATCAATGTGGCTGAGGACTTCATCTTTAGCTAAAGCACCTAATAAGGCCGATATTGTCTCACTAGAATTTCTTCATGGCGATGTTATAAAAATAAATAATAAGAAGTCGACACCAGCAAAACTGTTTGAGAAATTAAATCTACTCGCGGGAAAACATGGTATTGGAAGATCTGACATTGTAGAAAATAGATATGTTGGTATCAAATCAAGAGGTTGTTATGAGACTCCTGCTGGAACAGTTTATGCAAAAGCACATAGGGCTATGGAATCTATCACTCTTGATAGGGAGTTATTACACCTTAAAGAGGACTTATGTAATAGATATTCTAGACTTATATATAATGGTTACTGGTTTAGTCCAGAAAGAGAGAGTATTCAGAATCTGATCGATGAGTCTCAGAAGAATGTTACTGGGACAGTTAAGATTAAACTTTTTAAAGGTAATGTAATAATCTGTGGACGTAAATCGAATAAGTCACTATACAATGAGGATTTATCTACATTTGAGAAAGACTCCGGTAATTATGATCAAAAAGATGCAGAGGGATTTATTAAAATTAACTCACTTAGACTAAGAACGTACAAAAAAAATTAGTTTACTACATCAGTTATTATTGCAGTAAACTTTAGTTTATCTTTTCTATATTGCTCGATTTTGACAGGGACAAAATCATAATCTAAAGCATACCATGTTAGAGTGCTTCTCTTATTATTTTTAATGGCCCGCTTTACAACAACAGTAGATGTATTACCGAATATCGTATCAATATCCTCAGTAGCATATAACGAAAAAGTATATTCTCTAACCCTCCCTTTATCGATAACAGTGTATGTTTGATCAAAATCAGCAGTCTTCATCTTATTAATGTAATCTAGTTGAACAGTTAATCTATCTTGAACATCAATAATATATGGATGAGTTATTGTATCTACTTTGTTATCTTTGTTGATTACAGTCTTCGATATATTATCTTTCGAATTGATAAAAGTCTTATATTGTTCGTTCGATTCTTTTTTTTCTCGATTGAAGTAATATTCTTGCGGAGAAATGCTATCTGATATTTTCCTAAATTTAGATATTTCATTTCGAATATCTTTTTTTGCTTTGAATATGCCTGCTGTTCTACTTGAGACCTCAAAAGTATACTCATCTTGGTTACCTTTATAAAGTATATTTACAGAATCAGCAAAATGAATCTTACTAGATATCAATTTATAGCTGTGTCTGAAGATTAGATCAGAGGTTGCTGCATCGGCATTTACTAGTGGTATATATAGAAAATTAATGAGAAGTAGTAGTTGTGTGAAGGTCTTTATCATAGGAAAACTATTGGATCTTTTTTAATGATACCCTCAAATGAAAAATGAGCTCCTTCTTTTTTTATTTTATTTTCACTGAACCATTTGATAGCTAATGGTAGTATTTCATATTCAATATTATGAACTTTTTCTTCTAACGTTTTTTCATCATCCTTACTATCAATCTGAAGAATACCTTGAATAAAAACTGGCCCATCATCAAGTTCCTTCGTCGCAAAATGCACTGATGCCCCATGATACATCTCCCGGGCTTCTAACACTCTTTTATGCGTTTCAAGACCTTTATATTTTGGAAGCAGCGATGGGTGAAGGTTTATAATTTTACCATCATGAGTATTTATAAATTTTTCAGGTAGAATCTTCATAAAACCAGCTAATACAAGCAGATTTATATTATTTTTGATTATTTCGTTAGTAAGATCCTCATAATTAAAACTGCTACCTAATATGAGTGTTTCTATATTTTTTTCTTCAGCAAAACCTAATCCCTTTGCGTTTCTATTATCAGAAACAACTGCCTCAATTGTCACATCCGAAATAAATCCTGAGTCTATTTTCTGAATTATATTTTTTAAATTCGAACCATTGCCTGATACGAATACCATGCACTTATAATTACTCATAAATAATTTTAGAACCTGAGTTTCTGTTAATTACACCAATCTCAATAGCTTTATAATTCAATTTATTACATTCATTGATAATTTTTACTTTATTTCTTTTATCTATCACTACAATCATGCCAATCCCACAATTGAAAGTATTTAACATTTCCGATTCATTCAGTTTCGATTTCTCTTGTATAATCCTAAATATCTTAGGCTTCCTCCATGATTTTAAATTGATTCTTGCGGAGAGCGCATTAGGTAGAATTCTAGGTAAATTTTCTGTTATTCCACCACCAGTAATATGAGCACACCCTTTTATTTTTGTTTTTATTTTTTTTATTATATCACTATATATTACCGTTGGTTTGATAAGCGTTTTCCCTAGATTTATGCCGAGATAAGTTTTATTAAGTGACAATATTTTTTTATCTAGTAATTTATTCACTAAAGAATATCCATTTGAGTGTAAACCATTTGATTTGATACCGATAAGTATGTCATTTGATTTTATTTTTGACGGATCTATTATTTCACTTTTATTAACTATACCAACACAGAATCCAGCTAAATCATAATCATCTTTATAATACAGACCAGGCATTTCCGCAGTTTCGCCTCCTACAAGAGAGACGCCAATGGCGTCGCATGATTTTTTTATACCCAAAAGAACCTTCCTATGAAGACGGATATTAATCGAGCTAGTGGCAAGATAGTCTAAAAATATCATAGGATCTGCACCAGAAGTGATGACATCGTTGACACACATTGCAAGTAAATCTTGGCCGATATACCTATGTTCATTCATTTTCATTGCAATTCTTAACTTTGTACCTACGCCATCTGTCCCTGACACAATCACTGGATTTCTATATTTTTTAATGTCAATTTCATAGAGACTTGAAAAGCCACCTATTTTTGATAAGATTTTTTTATTTTTCTGAGGAGATTTCTGACTCATAAGTGGTAATATGAGTGATTCTGCTTTCTTAATGTCTACCCCAGATTTTTTATAAGTAATTTTTTTTGTATTATTTTTCATAGTTTATTGGCTTGATACCTAATTATATATTAATCTAAGAATCTATAAACAAGATAATATGACAAAAGAAGATCAGATCCCTCTTAATTTTACTTTTTGCACCGAAAAAAGCTTCGATAATTTCATTGTAGGCGACAATAGAATAATGTTAGAAATGCTAAAGAATTTTGATAAAAATGAGCCAAAGTTAGTTTTTTTACATGGAAAAAAATCATCAGGCAAGACACATTTATGTAGATCCGTATTTGACTCGATAAGTGAAAAGAAAAAATATGTCACGAAAGACAGTTTTAATCAAATTCGTGAAATTGATACTCAAGAAATTGATTATCTAATAATTGATGATCTTGATTTAATTTTATTGAATTCAGATTCCGAGGACGATATTTTCTATATCATTAATGAGCTTATACTTTTAAACAAATATATACTTGTATCCTCCTCATGTTCAATTAACAATATTAATTTTTCAACACAAGACTTAAAATCTAGAATCAAATCAGGGCTAGTTTTAAAAATTAATGATATGAATGATGATGATAAAATGAATATTATAAAAAAGATAACAGAAGAGAGAGGTTGGTCAATAGATCAGAAAGTATATGATTACATATTCAATCACTTTCAAAGAGATTTATTTTTTCTATGCAATGTTCTAAAAAATCTAGATGAAAAATCATTATCGATGAAAAAAAATATAACAGTACCTTTTGTTAAAAAAATTATTACATCAAAAGAATAAAAACTTATAATTTATTTTTCTTACAAATATTAGCAAATCTTTTTCCGTAGCTAATACATATTTCTTTCTCATCATCAGTTATTTCGTTATTTTTGTTTATACTGACATGTGATGGTCCATAGGGCGTTCCACCAGATAATGTAGATCCAAGTTTTTTCTCTGAGTAAGGGACGCCAACGAGAATCATCCCATGGTGTATAAGCGGTAGCATCATAGTTATGAGTGTTGTTTCTTGACCACCATGCATACTAGAGGTAGACGTAAAAACACCTGCTGGTTTATCAATCAATGTTCCATTGAACCATTCTGTTGTAGTTGAATCAATAAATTCTTTCATGGGCGCTGCCATATTTCCAAAATGCGTAGGGCTACCTATTAATAATCCATCGCAGTTTTCTAAGTCTTTTTTTTCAACTACAGCATCATCATTGTCACTATTTTTAACAGTTCTTATTATTGAATTAACGCCTTCAATAGATTCTATACCTCTAGAAATCAAACGAGCCATTTTTTTCGTTGAGCCATTTTGAGAATAATATATAATAAGGATGCTTGTCATATTTGATAGCATATTCTATTAAAGGGAGAAAATAAACTTTAAAGTTATAATCGTATTATGAAGATAATCCTATTAGCTATAATTGTTGCATTTCAATTCTGTCATGTATCTTCTGTATCTGCTGAGTCATTGAAGGATAAAGCTTCTACAGTAATAAAAGAAGCTAAGAGTGCTAATAAAAAAGCAATTAAACTTAAGAATGAGTGGCGTGATGTTCGTAAACTTATCAAGGCTGCTGTAAAAGCCCATTCTGAAGAGAATTATCAGAAATCTATGGATTTAGCTGAGGAAGCTCTAAATCAAGCTAAGATGTCTATAGAACAATACAACAAACAAAAGGATAATTATCGATTTTTAGATGATTAATTTCCTGCAATAACCCCTTTTATCATATCTAGTTCGATTACTCTCTTTTCATCATCATTTCTTGTTTTATAGGTAACACAATTATCAGATGATTCTTTTTTACCGATAATAATAATATGAGGTATTCCTCTTAACTCCCAGTCTTTAATTTTATTTCCAAGGCCTGCTTCTCGATCGTCATATATAACATCTACGTCACTATTTATAAGATCCTGATAGATATTTTCTGCGTGCTTCTTAATCTTATTGTCTTTTTTTGAATCAATATCAATTATTACTACTTCAAATGGACTCAAGCTTTTAGGCCAGATTATTCCTCTCGAGTCGTTGTTTTGTTCAATTGCTGCTGCAACTATTCTAGTTACACCGATACCATAACATCCCATGTAAACAGGTTGATATTTTGAATTTTCATCAGTTATTTTTGCTTTCATTGGTTCAGAGTATTTTGTACCCAATTTAAAGATATGTCCGACTTCAATTCCTTTCTTCAGATCCATTTTCGTTTTTGAAAGTATTTTCTGAAGATCATCCTCTTTAAATTTCTTCTTGGCAATCTCAGCACTCATTCCATTATGATCTTTGTCTAATAAAAGATCATCCTCGCCATTGTCAGCGACCACATGAAATTCATGTGACTCCTTACCACCGATATTTCCACTATCTGCTTCTACGACTGTGAAATCTAGCATCAATTTCTCAAATATTTTGTTATATGCTTTCTTATATAATTCATAACTAGTATCTAGACTTTTCTGAGACGAATGAAATGAGTAAGCATCTTTCATTATGAATTCCCTCGACCTCAAAACACCAAACCTGGGCCTAATTTCATCTCTAAATTTAGTTGAAATTTGAAAAACGTTTATAGGTAACTGTTTATAACTAGATAAGTCTTGTCTTATTAAATCTGTTACAACTTCCTCGAATGTCGGTCCGAAACAAAATTCACGTTTATTCCTATCCTTAAATCTGAGAAGCTCAGGTCCATACTGATCCCATCTACCCGATTCTTTCCATAGTTCACTGGGCTGAACGATTGGCATCAGTATTTCTCTACATCCAATTTTGTTTAATTCTTGCCTTATGATGACCTGGACTTTTTCTAGTACACGAAGCCCAAGGGGTAACCAGTTATACTGACCAGACGAAAGTTTCCTGATCATTCCAGATTTAATCATTAGTTTATGACTAATCACCTCTGTATCAGAAGGATCATTTTTTAGAGTAAATACTGGAAAATTTGAAGTTTTCATTGTTATTTTATTATTAATATTAAATTATCATTTTAGTTTAACATGATTATGGTTATTATATATAAAGCTAATTGCTAGAGACAGATCTTACATGTTGAAATTTTTCAAAGACTGGTACAACACACACTTAACTGACCCTAATCAGGTAGCATTAGCTTTGCTAATATTATTTATTACCCTCATAACCTATATTTTACTCTCCACAGTCGTCCCTATTCTCGTAGCTATTGTATTAGCCTATATGTTAGAGGGTTTAGTTCAAGCAACTTCAGATAAATATAATATTAGGAGAAACCCATCTGTTTTTTTTGTTTACTCTTCATTTTTAGTTGGTTCATTAGCTATAATCATACTTCTGATTCCATTAATGCTTAATCAGATCTCTCTTTTTATAAATTCACTACCTTCTATGTTAGAGAAAGGTAAGACACTTCTGTTAGATCCCTCGTTTGGAGGGAATAGCTTATTTTCCCAGGAACAGATTTCAAATGTACTCAGCGGAATTAATTCTGAGATAAGCATGATTGGATCTTCAGTAATTTCGTATTCACTGTCCTCTGCTGGAAGTCTTCTCGAGATCATTGTTTACATCATTATTGTGCCGATAATTATTTTCTTCCTGCTTTATGATAAAGATAGAATTAATCAGTGGTTTTGTAAATTTTTTCCAGAGAAACTAGATCTCTCGAAGAAAGCATACAAAGAGTTAGATATTAAACTAGGTAATTATATTAGATGTAAACTGATTGAAATAATTATTGTATGGGTTGCTTCAACTCTAGCTTTTGCTCTTATAGGTCTAAATTATTCTCTCTTATTAGGTTTTCTATGTGGCATATCAGTCATAATTCCGTATGTCGGTGCGATTGGGGTAACAATACCGATCGTTATTGTTGCTTTTTTCCAATGGGGGACTTCATCATTCTTTTGGTACGTAATTATTGCACATACTCTCATTCAAGTGATTGATGGTAATGTTGTCGTACCTGTGCTCTTCTCAGATGCTGTAAACTTACATCCGCTAGCAATCCTGATATCTATCCTATTTTTTGGTACAATTTGGGGTATCTGGGGTGTATTTTTTGCTATTCCACTAGCAGTATTGCTTAACACATTATTAAATATATGGCCAAGAGTTGAGATAAGACAGTGAGTAATATTAAAGATAAAATTATTGGAAGTATGGTTGCAATTGCAACGCCTATGAATGAAAACAATGAAGTTGATTATCAGGCACTCGAAAAATTACTAGAATTCCATATAAAGAATAAAACTGACGTTATCGTATCGGTAGGCACTACGGGTGAATCAGCAACCTTAGATTTTTCAGAACATGAGAAAGTTATTAAAACAACAATCGATATTATAAATGGTCGAGTACCAGTAATAGCAGGAACTGGAGCTAACTCTACGAGCGAAGCAATTGAGTTAACAAGAAAAGCTAGAGATATCGGAGCAGATGCATGCTTACTTGTAACTCCATATTATAATAAACCTACACAAAATGGCTTATATGAACATTATATGAAAATCGCAGACACGGTTGATATCCCTCAAATTCTATATAACGTTCCTGGTAGGACATCTTTGGATATGTTACCTGACACTGTGTTTAAGTTATCGAATCACGAGAATATTATTGGCATAAAGGAGGCATCTGGCTCTGAAGAGAGGTCTAGAGAGCTTTTAAAAAAATGTTCACATAATATTTCAATAATTTCTGGAGACGATAAGACATCGATGCGAGATATGCTAATGGGATTCAAGGGAAATATTTCTGTTACTGCTAACGTTGCACCAAATCAAATGCACTTAATGTGTAAGCACGCCATAAATGGTGATAAGAGTAAGGCCGAAGAAATAAATAACCAGGTCGATATTTTGCATGACAAATTATTTCTTGAATCCAACCCAATACCTGTAAAATGGGTTTTACAGAAGCTCGGTTTAATAGGTAAGGGGATAAGATTGCCTTTGACTCAATTAGATGAACAATATCATGATGAAATTATGAATGCCATTAAATCAAGTAAATTAAGAGAGAATAATATTTATGATTAAATTGAAAAATAATTTTACATTATTAGTAAGTTTATTGGTGTTTCAAGGTTGCTCATCAATTTCAGAATATGTTGCAGACATAGCTGCAACAGATAGGGAAGAGCTAGTAGTTTACAAAAAAGATAGGAAATATGAAGATACGCAATTTGACTTGGAGGTACCTCCAGATTTAATCACTCCCCGAGAGAGAAACAGTCTCGATATACCTGAGTTTGTAAAAGATAGTGATGCAAAACTATTTACTGTAGATACTAAATTAGAGAATATCGAATTACTTAGGGTTGGAAGAGACTCACTAATCTCCCTAAAAAATATTGAAAAAAAAGTACTATGGGACAAGCTGATTGATTTTTGGAGGACTGAGGGATTCCGTTTAAATCAAAGGGATTACACTCTAGGTACTCTTAAAACAGTCTATCTTGAAAATTTAAGTGAGGCGCAACTAGGAACTATACAAAAGTATGTTGGAAGATATATTCCGCTGTTGATAACTCCTGAGACTAGAGATAGCTTCAAAACAAGGATTCTACAGAAGGATGATAAGACAAATATTCTCATAACACATTATGGAAAGGAGTATATGTCTGACGGTGACACGGAATTTAGATGGCAAAATAGACCACGTGACCCAGAGATTGAATCAGAGATGATCTCTAGATTATTTATTTATCTTGGCGGTGAAGAGGCAAAATCAAGAGGTTATAACGTAGTCAAATCAATTGGTATTAGAAATAAAGCCAGTCTAAATATCGACGATAATGGCATTCATACGTTATTTGTAGGAGATATTTATGAGAGAGTATGGCCTCAAACTATACGAACATTAGAGACAATGGGAGTTCAGATCATTACCGCAAAGGAGGCTGATGGCGTCATCCAGATAGCTGCCAAAGAAGTTGAAGATCAAGTATCAGAAGAGGGCTTATTAGATTTTTTAGTTTTTTGGGACAGCTCAGAGGATTCTCAGCGTTTTAATATTCTTATTAATGAGAATCAAGACGGAGTGATTTTGGAAATTGTTGACGACCAGTTTACTGGTTTAAAATCAGTTGCGGGTGAGGAAGTAATACGAGCTCTATATGCTGAGTTTAGATAGTATTAATCATCATCTTTGATTTGATGTATTTGAGCATATGCTGAGTGGTTATGTATAGATTCAAAATTCTCTGATTCTACGATGTACTCTGAAACTCTATCATCATTTTTAAAATGCACCGCTATATCTCTGACCATATCCTCAACAAATTTTGGATTATCATACGCTCTCTCAGTTACGTATTTCTCATCAGGTCTTTTTAATAATGCATATAATTCTGATGATGCTTCTTTCTCAACTACATCAATTATTTCCTCTATCCATATAAAGTCTTTAACTGTAGCAGTAATAGTCACATGAGATCTTTGATTATGCGCACCATAGTCTGATATTTTTTTTGAACATGGGCAAAGACTAGTAACTGGTATTGTTACTTTTACTTTCATGTTAGATTTTCCTTCTTTTATTTCACCTATTAACGAGACATTATAATCTAACAAGCTTTGTACTTTAGAGATAGGAGCTGTTTTTTTTATGAAATATGGGAATGACATTTCTACATGACCTGATTCAGCTTCGAGAAGGATTAACATTTCACGTATCATATTTTTGAATATATCCACTGTAATATAATCCTCATGACTGTTTAGTATGTGAACAAATCTAGACATGTGCGTCCCTTTTAAGTTATGTGGTAAATTAACGTACATATTAAAGTTGGCAACCGTTGTTTGATTTTTTCCAGATCTTTGTTTAATAATCATTGGGTGAAGGATATCTTTAATACCAACTTTGTTTATTGGTAGATTTCTAGTATCCGCCAAACCCTGGGTATCAGGTAGCGCCTTTGTGCTTACTTGTTCTTGTTTAAGATTTTTACTAGTCATTTTAACTCCCTTATTCCGTGTATTTGACTGCTGATCTCTCTGTTTCCCATAATTTGATAGATTTTACCTTAACATCCCTAGGAGAAAGAACCTCATTGAGCCTACCAAATATATATTTGGCTATATTCTCCGCTGTAGGATTCTTCTCTTTAAAAGGCTCCAAATCATTTAAAAACTCGTGATCAAGCTCTCCTACGATATTATTCGTTGATTTCTTGATTTCTTTAAAATCCATTACCATACCAATATTATCAAGTTTATTTCCACAAACTTCAACTTCAACTTTCCAATTATGGCCATGCATTTGCTTACATTGACCTTTGTGACCATTGAGGATATGGGCAGATGAAAATTCTACAAAAGTGGTTAGGGTGTATATTTCTATTCTCCTACTTAGCTGTCATGTTGTAATCAACCATAAATTTAATATGGTCACTAGTTGTATTAAGTATTCCATTATAATCCATTCCAATGGATGCTAAAACTTCATTTTGATTACCATGAGGTATTGTTTTATCAGGTATACCCAGATTCTTAACTTTTTTATTAATTCCATATTTCATCATAACCTCATTTACCGCAGAACCAGCTCCACCTAAAATGGTGTTGTCCTCAATAGTAAAAATATAATCATGTGTGTCACAAATTTTTAAAATCATATCTTCATCAATTGGTTTCACGAATCTCATATCTACCACTGTTGCATTGTTTGTTTCGGCAACTTTAATGGCAGTGTTATGAAGAGGACCGAATACCAAATAAGCTATCTCTTTTCCTTGTCTGGTAATCATTGCTTTGCCAATATCAACAAGTTCAGATGTTTTGATATCTAAATCTAGCCCCAATGTATTTCCTCTGGGATATCGAACTGCGGCTAGTCCATTATGATGGAAACCTGTATTAAGCATTTTGTACATTTCTTTCTCATCGGATGGAGTCATTAAAATAATTTTAGGGAGAATTCTTAAATAAGATATATCATAAATACCTTGGTGAGTCTCTCCATCTGCTCCAACTATCCCAGCTCTATCAATAGCAAGTAGTATGTTTAAATCTTGTACCACAATGTCATGAATAATCTGATCATATGCTCTCTGAAGAAAAGTTGAGTAAATTGCAACAACAGGTTTATTTAAATTGCAAGACATACCCGCAGCAAACGTTATGGCATGTTGTTCTGCAATACCTACATCAAAATATCTGTTTGGAAATATTTCTTGAAATTTGACCAGACCAGATCCTTCACGCATGGCTGGCGTTATAGCCACTAACTTCTTATCCTCTTCGGCTGTTTCTTCAAGCCATTTACTAAAAACATTTGTGAAAGTTAGTTGTTTTTTCTCTTTCGCGTCTTTGCTTGATTTCCCTGTTTTTTTATCAAAAGGACTCACCCCATGAAATGATATTGGGTTTTGTTCTGCTAATTTATAGCCTTTACCCTTTTTAGTCATTATATGAAGAAATCTTGGGCCTTTCTTTTGTTTTAAGTTTTCTAATATCTCTATTAATCCATGAACATCATGACCATTTACTGGACCATAATATTTAAACCCTAATTCCTCAAAGAATAAGCCAGGTGCGATAAGATTTTTAGCACTTCCCTCAACACGTTTTGCTAGGTCTTCAATAGGTTTAATTTTTTCTAGCACTTTCTTGCCTCCCTCTCTAAGCGAGGAGACTGTTTTACTTGTCATGATCCTAGTCAGATATTTATGAACGGCTCCAACATTTGGAGAGATAGACATTTCATTATCATTTAATATTACTAAGATATTAGATTTCATATCACCTGCATGACTTAATGCCTCGTAAGCCATTCCTGCCGTCAGTCCACCGTCTCCAATAATTGCCACTGTTTTGGATTCATTGTTGTTAAGCTTATTAGATGCGTCTATACCCACAGCTGCGCTTATAGAGGTGCTGGAATGACCTGCCCCAAAAACATCATAAACACTCTCATCTCGTCTGAGGAATCCAGATAGACCGTCTTTTTTCCTCAAAGTTGGCATCAACTCCTTTCGACCGGTAAGAATTTTGTGAGGGTAGCATTGATGACCTATATCCCAGACCAGTTTATCGCTTGGCGTATCAAATACTTTATGTAAAGCAATCGTGAGTTCAATCGTCCCTAATCCAGCAGCCAGATGTCCTCCAGTTTTAGAGACAGACTCAATGAGAAAATCCCTGAGTTCCTCTGATAATTTTTGGATTTCAGCTTTAGAGAGTTTCCTTAAGTCCTCTGGATTATCTACGTTATTTAAAATTTTATATTCCATATCGCTAATTTGATATTTTCTTTATCTCAGATTCAGCGTCGTCCAATTGTTTTTTACACCTTTTAGCTAACTCTATACCCTCTCGATACTTTTTTATCATCTCATCTAGTGTCAGATCAGATGACTCCATTTCTTCAAGAATGGATTGCATTTTAGTTAGATCTTCTTCAAACGATGTGAATTTCTTTTTTGATTTTTTTTCCATAACTTATAATACTACTTTTTTGTTACCTTTACATTGTTCACAAAATTATTGCTTATATCAATAATTTCAAAAACATAACCCTCATTTAAGAAGGTTTGTCCTTTTTTGGGTATATCCTCCAGATATTCTAAAATATAACCATTTATGGTTTTTGCTACATTTTCTGGAATTTTCCACTTCAATGCCTTGTTAATTTCCCTTATCTGTATCGAACCATCAATGATATAGCTATTATCTGAAACTTTGATTATTCCAGTGTCTTTATCTTCATCACTAAACTCTCCTACAATTTCCTCTAATATATCATCTAGAGTAACAAGACCCTTTACATCACCGTATTCATCTACAACAAATCCAATTCTTTTTTTCTCTCTTTTAAATGATATCAATTGCGAGGTTAACGAAGTATCTTCTGGTATGTAATACGGCGGATTGATAGAACTAAGGATAATATCTTTTGAAAAAGTACCATCTTTCAGCATTTCAATAACTTTTCTCCTATGAAGGAACCCCATTAGTTTATTAATATCTTTGTCATAAATTGGAATCCTTGTATGTCGACAATTTGTAATTTTACTTGATACATTATCAATATGTTCATCAATATCAACTGCAAATATTTCAGATCGCGGGATCATTGCATCTTCGACTTTAACTTTTTCTAAATCAATCATATTAACTATCATATCTTCGTGATTCTTCGGTATTCTTTGACTTGATTCCCTAACTATTAACCTAATCTCATCTTTTGTTAAAAGCTCTTGGTTACTCCTTTTGCCCTGAAGCCCAATTGCTTTTAACAGTAACTTTGTCGTAATATTAATAATCATAACGATAGGACTAAAAATTCTTAAAAGAGGATAAAGCAACCACGAGATTGGATATGCTATTTTATCTGCATAAAGTGCCGCAAGTGTTTTTGGAGTGACTTCTGCGAATATAAGTATAATTATCGTCAAAATTACTACAGAAATAGCTACACCAGTCTCACCATATAGTTTTATTGCAATTATAGTGCTTATTGCAGAAGCAAGAATATTTACAAAATTATTCATCAGCAATATTAAGCTGAGCGTCTTATCAGTATTCTCTAAAAGATATGTAACTCTCCGCGCAGACTTTTCTCCTTGCTTGTTTCTATGTTTTAGCTTGTACCTATTAACACTCATTAACGATGTTTCAGCTCCTGAGAAAAAAGCCGACAATATCAAAAGTCCAAAGAGTATTAAAAATAAATTATTTATATCAAAATCGATCATATTGAGTCATTTATAAGATTGTGAATAATATTTTTGTTCCAAGATATGCAAAAAAAAGTATTGCCATCCCACTTATGGCAAGATTATTTGCTTTTTTACCTGTCACATTGGATGAATAACGTTGATATATTAAATAGGAATATACAACCCAAGCAATTATAGAGAATGTTATTTTTTGTAGGCCTGCTCCAAATGTTTCTACGGCAACGAAAGGGGCACCAGTAAGTAAAGCTAATGTTAATAGTAGAAATCCTATCACGATTAGATCAAACATAATATTTTCCATTACTTCCATTGACGGCAAGAGGTTGCTAAGCGATGAATTGTCCAGTGTTTTGAGTTTTTGCTCCTGAAATTTAAGCAATAGCGCCTGAATGGCAGCTAACCCGAGAAGACCATAAGAAACAAGTGAGAAAATTATATGTAAAAATAAATCATTATCAATTTTATCTATAGAGTTTTGATAATCAAAGATTAGCGTTAAGAAAACAGATACTGTTGTGAGCGGAAGAAGGACTAAAGCAAGATGGTGGGCAGGTTTTAAAAACATCAGAAAAAGAAGAACAATGTTTAGAATTAAAAATGTGAGAAGCAAGGCGATTACAAAATTTGACTTAATAGAGTAACTAGACAATAGTAAATAAGTATAAAAGGTAAGTGAAATTATTGTAAAAATAAAAATAGGATAAAAAAACTGCTTAGACCCATTGTCATTGAGCACTTTTTTCATACAAAAAGATGAAAAAACTAAACCTAGTATGCTTAAAGTTGCTGATGCTATCATTTCTCGGAACAAAAATAATCGAGCTCGATTGAGAAGTTAGTTAAATCTATTTTTTGTTTCATTTTGCTCTTTTACCTTACCACTAAATAATATCAAAATTATGCAATAAAAGTACTAAGATATCCAAATAATCGTCATTTTATGCCAAAATTACTAACTGTATACAGTAACTAATGCTATAATTACGCTGTTTTTAAGAGGTCAAATAATGGTAAAAATTAGATTGTCTAGAGGTGGTGCAAGAAAAAAACCATATTATCATATCGTCGTCATGGATCAGAGGCAAAGACGAGATGGAAGATGTCTTGAAAGAATAGGCAGTTATGACCCAAATCTTGAAACTTCAGATAGAATATCACTAGATATAGATAGATTGAACTACTGGGTGTCTCAGGGTGCTCAAATGAGTGATCGAGTATCTCTGCTCAAGAAGTATTCTCAAGATGAGAAAAATATTGAGAATAGAACTAAGATAAAAACGGCGCAACTAGAGAAATTAAAAGCAAAACGAGCTCAAAAGAAAGCTGATTCTGTCAAAGAAGAAGCACCAGCAGCAGAACAAAATGCTGCACCTGAAGCTCCC